>Ga0196971_1000068_pt1 | contig 100983 bp, 89 predicted proteins | sample S1v_1013CmetaG_FD_148660 | JGI IMG/M metagenome (GOLD analysis project Ga0196971, IMG submission 148660) | Soil microbial communities from Anza Borrego desert, Southern California, United States - S1+v_10-13C | ecosystem: Environmental > Terrestrial > Soil > Desert | place: USA: California...
GTTTCAGGGAGGCGGGCACCCGAGTGTTGGAGCAAGGTGACACTGAACCTGCAGAGAACCAACTTGCGCCAGCCGCCCACCTTGGCAATTAGCCCAAACAGTCGGTCTTGCTCCCAATCCTCTAGGACGGGGCAACAGGTGGGGCAAACGGGATTAATGCGAAGGCCTTATCTCACAAGTCTGGCAGCACGAATCGTGCGACGTGACGCGTGGCCATTCCTGACCTGACGGGCAACCCGTTTGATTTCTCCGTGGAGTTGGACGAGCTGCTTGTGTAGGGATTCCGGCTTGGCCGCGTTCCTGCTACTGATTGCTTTACCTGCTACAGTGCGCGGACCAGTAGACTTGGTCCACGGCTTCCATCTGTGAATTGACTCGGCCTGCCGCGCACGACGCTCGTCGGTCCAACCCCATTGTTGTCGTGTACCCTCGGACTTTTTCACGTGACGAACCAATACTTTGATTAGATGAAAATTACGCCAGTGCATGGCCTTGTTCGTCATGTTAGCCGTTTTTGCTTGCTTCACCCTTGTTCGATTTATTACGCGGAATGCCCGCTATCGGGGCCAGAAGCGGACGCCCATCTAACTCTTCTAATTTAACAGTCAGGGGCAATACCATATATATGGTATTGCTATATAGAAATTGGTTAGACTAGCGTACTCGGCTGCCGAGACGGAACGACCACCTCGATAAACTGCAACCCCACGGAACGTTCTCAGAAGGGACTGTTCAGCCGGCGAAAGCAAAATAGGGCCGGCAAACATTAACTATAAAAGATAGGCTAGGGAAGATAGAAATGCAAATCCAGGGTACAAGCGTCCATTCCACAATCAATGTAACCCTGCCGGCAAGACTAGGCGGCACTGGTAACTATGACCCGTTTACTACGGATCTTCGTTCGATAACCACAGTTGACCTCAACAGCGACGGCTATGCGGACATCTTTATCCACCCCGGTTATTTCAATGCTGCCCCGGCATTGCCTGCTGTAGCGTTGCTTAACGATGGCAAGGGCGGATTTTACGATGCTACGTCGAAGCTGTTTGCAACCGCCCCGGTTATTGAACAATCCAATGGCGTGTTTATCGGCAGGTTTACAGCAGATGGTCGTTTGGGAATGTTTGTTGCCGATCAAGGCCTCGAACTTGGCAACAATACGGAAGGCACCAACACAACGGGCTTCCAAGGCGGTAAAAACCACTTTTACCTGCAAGATGCAAATGGCGTGTTTCAAGACCTATCGGCGAATATCCCCAACAACAACGGTTTCAATCACGTGTCCACAATGGCCGACATCAATGGCGACGGCAATCTCGATATGGCAATGGTTGACCTCGGGGGCAAGAACCTGATAGGTAGTGGCGTGTTCCTCTACTTGGGCGACGGCAAGGGCGGTTTCCAATATTCGGTCGCCGGACTGCCAGATGAAATCAAATACATGGCCACAACAAGCCGTGACTGGGCGGGTCGTTCCGTTGACTATCAATTTGCTGGTGCAGTTGGCGCCGCAGATATCAACAACGATGGCCGAACGGATCTGATCACCGGCAGCTACACTTCCCCGGACCTGAAGAGCGGTAAGACCACAGTGCAGATGTTCACGCAAGATGCAACTGGTAAGTTCACGAACGTTTTCGACGTCTTGCGTCCTCAAGTGCTTGACGCTGGCAAGTATGGTGTCGCGGGTGTGACAACCGGTGACATCAACGGTGACAGCTTGGCTGACGTGGTTATTCAATGGGAAAAATGGGGTGGTACCGCAGTACAAATTCTGCAAAACCAAGGCAATCAGCAATTTGCGGATGTGACGGTTGCAAAGCTAGGCAGCTACTTGCTTCGTGAAGATAGCAATATCAAATCGAAGATGATCATGAAGATCGATTTGACTGACGTCGATCACAACGGAAGCCAAGATCTAGTGATGAAGCAATTCTTCTCTGAAGCACCACAAATCCAAAGTGGCGATGAATATGGCGCATTCCTGTACTTGAACGACGGTCAAGGCCACTTCAAGGCTGCAACGTTGGCATTGAATGACGCTACGATTCCGGCATCCCAACTTGCAACCCTGACCGGTAACCCCGAATGGTCGCTTGGTATCCCGTTGGTGTTCGATGCCAATAACGATGGCAAGAACGACGTTGTGTTCATCGGCAACAAGACAACCGCAACTGATGCAGCAACAACGACAATTGCGCTTGATATTGCAACGGTCTTCGGCAACGAGACGCACAATGTTTATCAGGCGGCGGCGACAGGTAGCGCAATCAAGGCGTCTGCTGCAAATGACGTGATTGTCGCCAACAAGGGAAGTGATGTTATCGACGGTGGTGCAGGGGTGGATACCGTCAGGATTGCCGGTAACCGTGCAAATTTCTCGCTCCTGCGCGCTGGCAACACCATCAAAGTGAGTGGCGCAGAGGGCGCTGATACGCTCTCGAATGTTGAGCGCATCCAGTTTAATGACGCTACTGTGAACCTTACAATCGGCGACACGGCTAAGGCGATTGCGACTGCTGATCTGAAGATGCTGATGGAACTTTATGTTGCGTTCTTCAATCGCGTCCCGGATGCGGACGGCCTTGCATACTGGATCGATCAGTTAAAGGGCGGGCAAGGCGTTTCCAGCATCGCCGACAACTTCTACAGCGCTGCCGTTCAATACACGTCGTTGACTGGTTATTCGACAACGATGAGCAACGACGACTTCGTCAAGGTGATCTACAAGAACGTGCTCGGGCGAACAGGCGACACCGCTCCCAGCGCTACCGAAGTGGGCTACTGGAGCAATGAACTTGCGACTGGTCATGTCACCAAGGGTGGTCTCGTCAGCACGATGCTCAGTTCTGCGCACAGCTTCAAGGGTAATCAACAATGGGGCTGGGTTGCCGATTTGCTGGACAATAAGGTCACAGTGGCAGACTTCTTCGCCGTTCAGCACGGCTTGAACTACAACACGCCTGAAGACTCGATTGAAAATGGAATGGCTATCGCAGCGGCGATTACTCCCACCGATACCTTGGCAGCGATTAATTTGATCGGCATTGCTCCCTGAGTTGGAGACAAATAAACGATCAGTGTATTTCAACTGCCAGCTCGGTAGGCTTGGATGAAATCCCAGCTTTCGGTGGAATGGTGAAACTGCAACGGTGCTGGGATTGCATCCCAGCCTACGGCACTCCTTGGAACGGCGTTGCAGGGCAATGCGCCGCAAGCCTTGGAAAAGTTGAATACGCGGAGCGTGCCGACCGCCACATTGACAGTCTTGGGCGGCGTAACTGCCTTCTGCGTGCTGATCAAGGGTTGGCTTCGACCGACTTGTTGCCCCTAGAGAGCGATACCGGCTACCACTGCACGCATATACCTGCCACTGGAACTCCAACAACTCCAACGTCGGGTTTGGCGCGATCTCCGACACTCAACAAATTTCTGGAATGACTGGCTAGAATCGTATTCCTGCCGGTATTCGTGGGCACTCAGCTGAATACGGTTGCTGTTCGAGAAACTGCCGACAATTACCGAGATACGCAGTCGGCAGCGGCCGGACTTGTCTACAACGAGCCGCTCCAATTCTGACATGGGCACGCTCGAGAAAGCCACTGATCCGTCACGCTTGCTGCCGCTTCGCGCACTTGTAACGCCGTGATTGCAGGATGAAGTTCCCCAGTGGCACCAAGGCTGGTTTCGTTGCTCTTGGCAGTACACATTCCATCGCTACAAGTTATTGGGATGGCAGAAGGTGTCTGGCCTGAAAAAATAAAGTCAGCCCGGTAATGCACCGGCGCTGCGCGCCACCGATGCACTTACGCACGACATTGCTTCGGGTGGGCGCAATGCCGAGGGAGCGGGCCTGACTGCCCCGATGCCACCGGAGCCGGCTACACCGGCGCTACGCGTTCAGCCGCTACGACTGCCCACGACCGGACGGGAGCGAGGCATGATCATTATGCACCCGTAAAGGGGTTACGCAATCCTTCGTCTTCATTTTCGTTACGTAGTTCGTCAGTGCGCGTCCAATGAGGGGTACGTAGCCATTCGCAAATGCCCTTACATTAGGTCGGCGAAGTGATGGGCATGCGTTGGTATGCCTCGGTACAAGTTTCCAGGCAGACATTCGGCGCCAAGGTCGATGACGGTCGGATCGAGGTCGGACGATATGCCCGTGGCACTGAGCGAGAATACGGGGAAGGCGAGATCAGCGGCGAGTACAGTGATGAAGGGGGCGTAGTGGCTGGAAGCAGCAACGCGCAAATTGTTTTGCTCATTCGTGGCTTCGGTGTTGTGGCTGTCAATCAAAGGCATCCTTGAGCATGAATAGACCTGACCCTCCGCTGGTTTGCTGCGGCGCTTGAACAAGTAAGAAACCCAACACTTTGCGTCCGCAATCTTCGCCGGCTTGGTTTTCGGAAGCGTTGCGTAATCTAGGCCACGGTGCATCTGGTTGCGTGGCGGATTGATATAGACCCGCACACCGGCTTTAGCTGCTGCCTTCGCCAGCCATCTATCTGGCTTTCGGTTCAGAATCGCATTGGGCCGCTTGAAGGCTGCCTCGACACAAAGGAAAATGTGCAGGTGCTCGCCCTTGTCGTCATCGAGTTCGCGGGCAGCGTAGAAGCTTGCTTCGATACCATTCCGGCGCAGATGCTGCATCAGGCGCTTGAGCAGGCCCTTGTGTATATGGGCAACGTTCATGAATCGGAATTCTTGATCAGCCATTACGAACGACAGGTGATAGAGGCGAGCACTTTTGTAGACCATCGAGCAGGTGTCGATCCATGACCATGCCCGGCGCGTCTGCTGCGGGTCATGGTTGCCGCCGTTGGCGCGCGTGACTCGCGTCTCGTACTTGCCAGCCAGCTTTCGCTCTGTCGACGGCTTTCGCCGTGTCTTTTCCATGGCCTTGAGGTGCGGGGCAACGGCAGCATCGTCTTCAGGTGAAGCGGGCGCATCCCTACTACTTCTATCCAAATTTTCCTCCTATGAAATTGCGGCCATGTAGAACGATGGAAAACACTGTTGATGCGACACGTCCCGCTCTGAAGCCTTACGTGGGCCAGCCCTTTTGCAGAAGTGTGTCTAAGTCGGGTTTTTGATGCAGAGATTTGAGCCGCTACTTTCGCGTCTACATAGCTTCGCCAATCGGCAAATGCGGGATGCTGTCACTATCGCCAGTGGATCTCAGCGTGGTCGAATGCCCCAGCCCTGGACAACTCCTTACGCAACTCGAAAAGGGTGGCGCAAGCCCACAGCGTTGCTACTTCTTTTTTTCCAGCGTTTGGACGAGCAAGTGCATTGTCAGTACTACCCTGCGCGAGCTAGTGAGACTCATGACCAACTGGCAGCACGGCCTGGCTAGGACGTTTTCACGCAGCTTTTGCTTGGCGCCGACCTGAAAGGGGCGTGGTTCAGAAACCCCTCAAGCTGCATGCGCCTGGCTCCCGCTGTTTTTCTCGAACCCCTTGAGGCGGCGCTCCAGGCGCTCGGCCGCAGACTTGTGCTTCTTCGACAGACGCAGGTACTCGTTTTTCTCGTTGAGCAAGCCGTTATTGCGCGATTCCATCACGCGTACCAACTCCTGTAGCTTCTGGATTTCGGCGCGCGCCGCTGCCAAGTGGTCGTCGTTGCCAACAATTTTCACCCACACCTGACTTTCTTCGTGCAGGCCTTCCATCAGCGCGGCCTGCTCGGCCAAGTCGGCTCGCAGCGCATCATTTTCGGCCCGCAGCGCATCGCTTTCGGCGCGCAGGCGGGCGTTTTCCGCGCGCAATTGCCCCAACTCGCTGGGCTGCCTGATCAGTTGGGCCGGCGCCGGCGCGGCCGATTCTTTCGCCGCCTTCTTCGCCGGCTTAGTGTCGATCTGCCTGGCGGCTTCCTTCATGGCCTGCTCGCCGCCGGCGGCAATTGCCTGCTGCTGCTCGGGCGGCAGCGCGGCCAGCTTGGCAGCGGCGTTGATCGAAATGTCGCCGGCATTGGCGGCGGCGCGGATCGGCGGTACTGCGTTGACTTGGATCTTCTCGACCTTGGCGACGGTATCTTCAGACACGCACGCGATTGCGGCGATTTCCTTCCGGGTATTGACCGGTGCCTTTGACGAATTCATCAAAGGCACTTTGCCGTTGGCCAGATTAACCTTGGCACGGGCGGCTATGATGTCTTTCTTCTTCAGCCCGAGCGCCGTGCGTTGGTAGTCGCTCAGGTTGCGGCGCGCCAGTTGGTTGTCGATCATCCACGCCATTACCGATTCGCGGCTATCAAGGCGCGGGCACTCGACAGTGCGAAAAGATTTGTCGTGCTGTTTGCAAATCTTATACCGGTGGTGCCCATCGATCAGAATGCCACGCCAGGTCACCAACGGGTGGCGGCAACCTTCTGCCAGAATGCTTTGCTCCAAGGCATTGTATTCGTCGTCTGCCAGCGGAGTGATCAGCGACTCAAACTCGGGGTCGATGTTGATACGTTTCGCCATCTTCGTTCCTTTTTCTTAAAATGAAGGATGGGGCTAGCAATTGAACGTTGCTGTTCATGCCAACCCCAATTGGGAAGAGCGCTATTCCGTGCGGAGTGTTTCGGCGCGTCGACGCAGCGACAGATACACGGCCCACAGATCAGCCAGCACCATGTTGCTCAGATCGGGGGCAACATTGAGGTCGGAGAAGCGGGCGACGAGTTGCATCAGCTCATCGAGCCAAGGTGCCTGCGGCCCATCCATATCGTTGAAGTGGTAGTTCGTTTTCATGGCCGGCCTAATCGTCGAAAGTGACGGTGCGCGCGGCCATGAATTTGTCGAGCGCCGCCTTGGTGTAGAAGATGCGGCGCCCGACCTTGACGTAATCGAGGCGATAGCGCCTGGTCGAGCGCCAGGTGGCGAGCGTGGCTTCCTTTACGCCGAGGTAGACGGCTGCCTCTGCCGGCGTCATGGTTGCAGAGCGTTTCGTACCGCCGGCGGACGACACGAAGTAACCATCGTTACCGGCGACGGCGTTGTGCTGTACCGGGGATGCCGGTGCGGTACCCGTGCCAGCAACGGAGGAGAGGAAATTAGCCAAGGCCGTCGTCGAGGGCAAGCCAACACCGAGCGCGTTGGACCCGGCCAAATGGTCGACGGTGGCCGGCGTAACAAGGATTTTGTTGTGCATGAATCACTCCAATTTGCTCGACCCCGATGCACCATGCACCGAATCGATTGAAGCGATCGTAGCGCGTATCTTTCAATAAATCGTCCATGGTTTCTTCAAAAACCATGTACTCGATTTCGTCACTCGCCGCTATCTCTCACAATCGGCCGACCGTGGCGCTTTGGCATTATCGGCAACTGCCCGATAATCAGGCACTTGATGTCAGTCGCCGGCTCATCTTTGCTTAAGTCGATAAGAAATGGATGCGCCTCATATACTTCCACCACATGATTTCTCGGCACCTGCAGCTCCTCGGCAATCCGGTCAAAATCCAACGTCGTGAATGCACCGCCCTTAAGCCGGTGCTGTGCGAGCGCATTCAGGATGCTGAGTCTTTTGTTCTCAAGCGCATGCGCGCGCTTGCGCGTTGCCTTGCTTACCAGCTTTACGCCGAATGCCTCGTCGAAGGTACGCAACGCACCGCTGCGCAGTCCGTGCGTGATGGCGGACACGGCATCACGCAACCAGTCTGGCATCACCAGTTGGGCGTGGCCGCAGAAGTCGATCGCTGCCCAGACCGCGGTTTTGTCTCCGGCCAGGTACAACTGTTCCAAGTGTTCGAGTTGCGCGAGCAGGGCGTCATCACCCCACATCGCTTCTTGCACTCGCTTCGATAGATTGACTGTCATCCTGTACTCCCTGGATCGGGCTGATAAGAACCTTTTGTTGTTGTCGCTGGCGGCTGTTACGTCTTCCGCCGAAGGTTGACCACCTTGGCAGGTAACGCAACGCCGGCGGCTTCGAGAATGGCCGTATTGGCTGTCTCCATCGCGCGCCGGATCGGATCGAGGTCCATCTGTTGATAAATGAGGCTGGCCGCAGCGGTCTTGTGCCCGAGCGCCTGCATTGACGTCGCCATATTGGCGCCGGTCGCCGCCAGCGCGCTGCCGACGGTATGGCGCAGGTCGTGGAAGCGCAGGTCAGTGATGCCGGCGCGTTGCAGCACCCGTCGCCACGCACCTTTCGGTTCGGTCAGGTGCCCTGATTTACCGCTGCCGGGGAATACGTAAACCGCGGCGTCCGCCGGCCGCCGGCGCTGCAGGATACCGACTGCCTCTTTGGTCAGGATGACAGCGAGGGGTTCACCGTTCTTGGTACGCGGGATTTCCCAGATGCCGCGCGCCAGATGGACGTGCGCCCATTGCATCGCCAGGACGTCCGCGCGGCGCGCGCCAGTCAATAGCGCCAGCAGGAACACGTCGCGGAAGTTGGACGGTTCTGCCGCAAGTGCCTGGAAGAACGCCGGCATTTCGTCCGGCTGGATGAATCGCTTGCGGTGCGGCTCCGGGAACAACTTGACGCCCGCGGCCGGATTCTGGCCGCGGTACAGCCCGCCGTCGATGGCGAAGTTGTACAGGCTCGACAGGACGGCGATCGCGCGGTTGGCGGCGTAGCGGTGTTCCTTGCCAATCGCGGCATGCAGGTCCTTGGCCATCTTCGCGGTGACGTCGGCCAGCGGGCGCGGCTGCAGGCGCTTGAGGTGGGTGTCGAACAACGCCTGGTATTCCCGACGGGTCTTGGCGGCGAGGTGGTCTCCACGCTTATTGCGGCGCTCATCCAGGAAGCGCGGGAACAGGGTGCCCAGGGTCAGGATAGCGCCGTCGGCACGCCGGATGTCGTCGACCGTGGTGCCGTCGTGCAGCGCGGTGCGCACTGCATCAGCCAGTGCCCGCGCCTTGCGTACATTGAGCGGGTACTGGTGCCGGACGCGCTCGAGCAGGGTGCGTTCGCGCGAAAACTCCTGTGATTCGGGCATGTCGGGGTCGAACGGGCCGAGTGTGATGCGCTCCGGCTTGCCGCCCACCTTGCGGTAAAACTGGAAGGTTTTGTGGCCGGATGCGGTGACTTGCAGGACCAGGCCGCGCGTCTCCGGGTCGCGGTAATACGTGCGTTTGCCGGCCGGGGCGGGCGGTAGCTTGGTGATAGCGGTGCGCGTGAAGCGCAGCTCGGTTGCGGGGCGCTCGGAAGAGGGCGGCATACGGTCCTTGCGGTGGTTCGGTGCTACCGCGGTGCTACCGTGGTGCTACCGGAGTCATGCAATTTTGTTGAAAACCGGATAACGTCATCGAGGTGGAGTATGCCGCGTATAGAGGGAAATCGCAACTGCGCAAACTCGCGCAAACATGGTCGAGGTCGGCGCTTGCTGATTCGTAATCAGTAGGTCGGAGGTTCGACTCCTCTCATCAGCACCAGAAAAGCAAAGGGTTAGCACCGCAAGGCGCTAACCCTTTTTTCTTGGTGTTGCCAATGCGCTGCCTGCCGACACCCCCGGCGGCGACTGCGCTTCGCATCCGGCACCGCTTTGCGTCGCCTGGTGTAGCTCCTGGCGGCTGGCCGCCGGCTCTGACGACAAACATTTCAGCAGGAACGGCCAGAACCGGCCGGTCAGCAATTCCCCTCAGATATGAGCAGGGGAACAGGGAGGGGGCATGCGGGACACGCTCCATTAATCGGACAGGTTCCGGCCCAGCCGCGCCGCCTCTATCGCGGCGATGTCGATCTTCTTCATGGTCATCATCGCGTCGAATGCGCGCTTGGCCGCGGCCCGGTCGGGGTCGGATATTGCCGCGATGAGGGCGCGCGGGGTGATCTGCCACGACAATCCCCACCGGTCCTTGCACCAGCCGCATTCGCTTTCCTGGCCGCCATTGCTGACGATGGCGTTCCACAAGCGGTCGGTTTCAGCCTGGTCGTCGGTCGCGATCTGAAAAGAGAAGGCCTCGTTGTGCTTGAAATGCGGGCCGCCGTTCAGCCCGATGCAGGGGATGCCGGCGACGGTGAACTCGACCGTCAGGACATCGCCGTGCTTGCCGTCGGGATAGTCGCCCGGCGCGTAAAAGACTTTGCCGACTGCGCTGTCGGGAAATGTTTCGGCATAAAAGTTTGCGGCATCGACCGCGCCGCCTTCGTACCACAGACAAATCGTGTTCTTGCTGGTCATTTCGTGTCTCCTGAAGAATTGAACACTGGCGTTTGCCTCCGTCAAAAAATCTCCAATCGTCCACCTTGCGGCGCCTTGGTCGGTCAGATGACACTAATGCCGTTGCAGGCATCCGTCAATGTCGCACATTCCCGCAGCGGGCGCGCGCTCAAAGCATGCGTATGGCCGGCGGGCACTCTGAGCCCGCCGTACCAGTCCAAATCCAATTGCGGTGGCGCTCGGCAGGATCGGGCACGCGCCTGCTCTCATCCAGTGCTGCCGGCAAGGTGGCGACAATTCCAAAGGGACATGATGCACCCTGGACGACTACTAATCATTCTTGCGCTGGCGTTGACGTCCAGCGCACCGGCGCTGGCGCAGGTCGAGGTCAGGCTATGGTCTTTGCTCAACGGCGGCGATGGCGAGCGCATGCGCGAGATGATCGACGACTTCAATGCCAGCCAGCGGGAAGTCAAGGTCATCAGCACCACGCTCAAGTGGGGCGAGCCTTTTTATACCAAGCTCATTACCGCCTCGGTCGTGGGGGCCGGCCCCGATGTGGCCACGGTTCACCTGTCGCGCATCGGCAACCTGGCGGGCGGCGGCGTGCTGCGCCCCGTTAGCGCCGGCGAGCTGCAGCGTTCCGGCCTCAGACAGGACGAGTTCTACCCGCGGCAATGGAGCAAGGCAAGCTATCAAGGCCAGTCCTATGCCGTTCCGCTCGATCTCCACACGCTGGTGCTGTACTACAACAAGGCGCTGGCAGGCCGGGCGGGCCTGCTCGATGCGGAAGGCGAGCTCACGCGGATCGAAGGCATTGCCGCATTGACGCAAGCGTTCAAGAGCATCAAGGAACGCACCGGTGCGCAGGGCATGACGATGGAGAGCAGCGCGCAAAGCTCCTATGCCATCTGGCGCCTCTGGTTATCGATGCTGGCGCAGCGGCACACGCCGCTGATCACAGGCACGCGCTTTACCTTTGGCAAGGAAGGCGAGGATGCGCTGGCCACGGTCAGTGACTGGTTCGCCAAAGGCTATGCGAGCCGTGGCCTCGATTATGCTGCATCAACCAGCCAGTTCATTGGCGGGAAGGCGGGATTCATGATCAATGGTGTCTGGGAAGTGCCTGCGCTGGTCGCCGCCAGGAAGAAGGGCGTATTGGGCTTTGAGTACGGCATCGTGCCCTTGCCGCGCATGTACGGCGACGCCAGTGCATGGGGCGATTCGCACGGTTTTGCGATTCCAGCCAACGGGAGGCGGCCGCCACCGCAGGAAAAAGTAGATGCGGTCATGAAGTTTATTGCGTATGTCAGCAGACATTCGATTGGTTGGGCCGAGGGCGGTCATATTCCAGCCTACCGGCCGGTGGCGGAATCCCCCAGGATGCGCGCACTGCAGCCAAACGCAATGTACGCCGCTTCCGTGCAGAACGTCATTTACGATCCGGACGGCTGGTATGCCGGAGCGGCAGGCCCTTTGCAGACGAACGCTGCGAAATACCTGCCCGCTGCCCTGTCCGGGCAACTGACCCCGGCGCAGGCGCTGCGCATGTTCGAGACTGAATCCGCCCGGCTGCTGGTAAAGCCGGCGCCCAAATACTGACCGCACAACGCTTGCGCCTGATGAAAACCTTATCCATGACCGGGAAAGCTGCACCGGGACAGGCAAGCAGGCGCGGCGCTTCCGGGGCCGGCGCAGCATTTCTCATGCTGGCGCCATTCCTCTTTGTGTTCGTGCTGTTTTTCCTGGCGCCGGCGCTGCAGACGTTCATCATGAGCCTGACTGAAAGCAGTCTGACACGCACTAACGCCTTCATTGGCCTGGCGAACTATGCCACGCTCATGCACGACCCGGCGTTCTGGAACTCCCTGCGCCATACGCTGTATTTTGCCGTGCTGACCGTTATGCCCCTCGCGGTGCTTGGGCTGGTCATGGCAATGCTTGTCGATCATTTTCAGCGCGGCCGCAGCCTGTTGCAGGCATCGTTTTTCCTGCCGTTTGTGCTGCCGGTCTCCGTGATGACATTGATTGTCGACTGGATGCTGCATCCGGCGTTCGGGCTGGTCAACCATATCGTCGGCGGGGAACGTGCCTGGCTCGCGGATCGCGACTGGGCGATGCCTGCGGTCGCGCTCGGCACAATCTGGTGGACCGTCGGTTTTAATATGCTCCTGTTTCTGGCCGCGCTGCGCAACATTCCGGCAGATCTGTACGAAGCCGCCACGCTCGACGGCGCCAACCGTCTTCAGTTGTTCCGCCACATCACCTGGCCGGCGTTGCGACCGACGTTCGGCATGGCGCTGATTCTGCAACTGATCGCCTCATTCAAGATTTTCGGTCAGACCTATATTCTTACCGGAGGCGGCCCGTTCAATACGACGCGCGTGACCTTGCACTACATGTATGAAACCGCATTCGTCCAAAGCGACGCGGGTTATGCCGCCGCCATTGCGATGGCTTTCGTTGTCGTTGTCACCTGCCTCTCATTGTCCCAGATCGGCATCATGAACTGGCTGGGCAGGAGGGGCGGATGAGGTCGACCGCTGCCTTGCCCTGGACTCTGGTTGCATTGACGGCTTCGGCAGCCCTGGCGCTGCTGTGGCTTGCGCCGCTGCTGTGGGCAGCCAGTACCGCGCTTCGTCCCGAGCACGAGACGGTGTCTGCGGTATTTCACTGGCTGCCGCAGACATGGACGCTCGATGCCTTCGCCAAGGTGTTCGCTGCCGGCAGCCTGCCGCGCTGGCTGTTCAACAGCGCCCTTGTGGCGCTATTGGTGACCATGTTGACCATGGCCGTGAGCATCACCGCCGCGTATGCCTTCTCGCAGATGACATTCCGGGGCAAGCGATGGCTGTTCGCGCTGTCGATGATCGCGTTCATGCTGCCGTTCGAGTCGCTGATCGTTCCGCTCTTTCGCTTGATGAACCAGCTCCGGCTGATCGATACCTATGCCGGCATCGTTCTTCCGCAACTCGTTTCGCCCGTGACCATCTATGTCTTCAAGCAGTTCTTCGATGCCGTTCCAGGCGACTTCCGGGATGCGGCCGTCATGGATGGTGCGTCGCCGTGGCAGGTGCTTCGTTACGTCTATCTTCCGGTAAGCGGCAACATCGTCTGGGCGATGTCCATCGTCGTCTTCATCGGTGCCTGGAACAACTTTTTGTGGCCCTTCATCGTCATTACGTCATCCGAGATGATGACAATTCCGCTCGGCTTGACGCAAACCCAGGATGCGTTTGGCGTCCGGTACGCGCAAATGATGGCAGCTGCTTTGTTGGGCGGCACGCCGGTGGCGCTCGCCTATGTGCTGTTTCAGCGGCGCGTGACCGAAGGCATGCTGGCCGCGACCGGCCTCAAGGGTTAATTCTTATCGGAGCACACGATGGCATCGGTTCGTCTGCGCGGGATCGGCAAGTCATTCGGCGATCAGGAGGTGATCAAGGGGATCGATCTCGACATTGCAGACGGCGAGTTTGTTGTCCTCGTCGGGCCGTCAGGCTGCGGAAAAACCACGCTCCTGCGCATCATTGCCGGACTGGAGAGCCCGACAAAGGGGGAAATCGATATCGACGGCCGCCGCAGCAACGACATCGCCGCCGCCAGGCGGGGAATGGCGATGGTCTTTCAGAGCTATGCGCTGTATCCTCACATGACGGTAGCGGAAAACATGGGCTTTGCACTCAAGCTTGCGGGTGTCGCAAAGGAAGAGATTGCTGCATCCGTGTCCAGGGCGGCGGACATTTTGCAGATCGGACATCTGCTTGACCGCAGGCCTAAAGCACTATCGGGAGGACAGCGCCAGCGCGTGGCGATCGGGCGCGCGATCGTGCGCAGGCCTGGCGTGTTTCTGTTTGACGAGCCATTGTCGAATCTGGATGCGGCGCTGCGGGCACAGACGCGTGTCGAAATCGCGCGGCTGCACAAGGAACTGAAAACGACCACGATCTATGTCACGCATGACCAGGCGGAGGCAATGACGCTGGGCGAAAAAATCGTCGTGCTCAATGCAGGAATCATTGAGCAGGCCGGCACGCCGCTCGACCTGTACGCGCGTCCTGCAAACCGGTTCGTGGCCGGGTTTCTCGGATCGCCGCGAATGAACTTCCTCGATGCCCAACTCGAGTCCATTGCCGAGAGCGACACCCTGCTCGTTTCTGTCCGGCTGACCGACGGCACGCTCGTGCATGTAGCGGCAAATACGAACCGCGCCGAGTCGGGGACCTCCGTCACGCTGGGCGTGCGGCCGGAGCAATTCACGGTAATGCCGCGGGACCCGGCTCCCGGCGCCATCGCGGCGAAGGTTGCAGTGATCGAGCATCTGGGGGATAGCATGATCGTATATGCGCAGGTAGAAGGCATGCCGGACCTGATGGCGGTCAAGTGCGGCGCGGATGCGCCTGTCCCGCCCGTCGGATCCGGTATTTCACTGGCTTTCCGGCCCACCCATGCGCACTTGTTTGATCCGCATGGTGTGGCGTTCGCGCCGGACTGAATGCGTGACTGCGTGAAGTTGGCTAAATGATCACCAGCAAGTAGAACTTAAAGACCGTTCCGCGACGCCCGCTTAGTTATTTTCGTTTCCCCATTTTCACGCCGGACTGTCCAGTGAAAGGCCTCGCCGAAATGGCTGGCCAAGGGAACAGCCGCACGCACGTCACTCGGCGCACCTGCACTCGACATTAGCCTTTTTCCGGTCGCTGGCGGCGCTCTCATGTTTGCCTATGTCTTGTCGGCTGCCAGGGATTTGAGCCATTCCTGCAAAAAGAAATGGGCGCTGCCCGGAGCCGCCTCTTGGGGCGCAAGCAGATGGTAGCTGGTGCCATCCTCCGAGAAACCGAGCGGCGCGACGAGCAGGCCCGCCTCCAAGTCGTCCTGTACCATTTTGCAGGGGGCGATCGCTACTCCCAGGCCTGCTAGCGCTGCCTGGAGGCTGAAGTAGAAATGTTCAAAGAACTGGTCCGGCCCACCGTAGCCTTCAAGCGGGACATGACCCGAGACTGAGAGCCACTCCTGCCATGCGGTGGGCCGGGTGCGGCTCTGAAGGCGGGGGGCGCCAGGCCGCAGGACCGGCACCTCCCCGGACGTATCGAAAAACGTATTGACTTTATCGGGACGGCACACTGGCCCCGTTTTCTCCGCAAACAGGTAAGTCACGTTCAGAGCCTCGGGCCATTTGAAGTCGTTCCGGCGGATGGCGAGGTCGATGCCGCTTTCAAACTTGAACGGCCCGCCGCCGGCGACCAGGTGCACGTCGTGCTCAGGATACTGCTTCCTGAATTCCGGCCAGCGCGGAATAAGCCAGCGCATCAACAGTGTTGGCTCGCACGAAACAACGAGTGGCGATGTCTGTGCTGCCTTCCGCAATTCCTGAGTCACCCTTCGAATGACTCCCAATCCTTCGCTCACGCCTTGAAACAGCTTCTGTCCCTGGTCGGTCAGGAATACGCGTCTGTTTCGCCGTTCGAAAAGGGTTACGCCGAGGTCCTCCTCCAGCAGGCGGACAGCGCGGCTGATTGCGCCATGGGTGAGGTGCAATTCTTTCGCGGCACTCGTGAAGCTCTCCGCACGCGCAGCAGCCTCAAAGCAGCGCAATGCCAGGAGGGAGGGCAGGTGTGAAGCACCGATCTGTGAGTTCGAGTCACGCATACTGTTAGTACAAATCGTTAGACGAATAGAGGCTGTAAGAATAAGATTTTAGCTACATTTTTTTAGTTCCAGGGGGATATCGCCATGACTGAACTGTTAGCTGTAGTCACAATCACCGTGCTGGCTGTCATCAGCCCGGGCGCCGACTTTGCAATGGTTACCCGCAACAGCCTCGTGCTATCCCGGCGCGCTGGAATCTTGACTGCGATGGGAATCGGGCTGGGGGTACTGGTCCATATTGCGTACACCATGCTCGGCGTGGGCCTGCTGATCAAGCAATCGTTATGGATGTTCCAGGCGATCAAACTCGCGGGCGCTGTCTATCTGGTCTACCTGGGGATGAGGTTGCTGTTATCGCGTCCGGGCAGCGTCGCAAACTCACCTGACGGGCCGCCATTGACGGATTTTGGGGCGCTGCGCGCCGGCTTCTTCACCAATGTATTGAACCCGAAGACAACGGTTTTCATTGTTAGTCTTTTCATCCAGGTCGTTGATCCTGCTACCGCCATGCATGTGCAATTCGCCTACGGCGCATTTATCTCGCTTGCACATGTAACCTGGTTTGTTCTGGTCGCGCTTTTCTTTTCGGCAGATACGATACGCGAACGACTTGTCGCAGTACGCCACTGGATCGACCGCGCCTTTGGCTGCCTCCTCGCTGGATTTGGTGTTCTCCTTGCGACAAGCACACCTTCCCGCTGAGGCTCCTGTCCGGCAATCATTCAAACGCGCAGGCGCCGGCGCCTGACAGTGGCGAGCCCGTGGATAGCCCGCATTTCCGTTATCGCCATGGCGGCCCGGTGCAGCGGCGCGGGACAGGAAGAGGGTGGGGAAGATTCCCGGATGGGTAACCCCTTCGGACAGCCGCGGGAACCGGGCCCGCGCCGGTGGGCCCGGCCGTGATGCACGCTTGGACGGGGCCCGACCCTGTGCGGCGCGCCGCGCCTTGCGCCGCATCCCTTCTGGGTCGAGTGCCGCCCCCTGCATTAATTTGAAAGCCGCTCTAGGCTGTGTTTGACAAGCTACTGCGCGAACCGGATTGACGCCTGCGTTGCTCTGCGTACCTCGCGTACGCGTGCGCTACTCGACGCCAATCCGGCCCGCTCGCTACGCTTGTTAAACACAGCCTAAGCGCGCGCGAAATCCGGAATCCGAAAGCGCTTGCGGTAGTCCCCCGGGGCCAGCCCGGTCGTGCGCTTGAACAGCCGGCGGAAGAAGGCCGGGTCTTCATAGCCGACCTGCCAGCTGATTTCGTCGATGGATACCTCGGTGCGCTCCAGCCGGCGCTTGGCATCCTCTATCCGCAGGCGCTGCACGTAGCTCAGTGGAGTGAGGCCGGTGGCGTCGGTGAAGCGGCGCTTGAAGGTGCGCTCGGCAAGGCGCGATCGCTTGATCATTTCCTCGACGGGATTCGCGACCGGGAAGTGCGTGTCCAGCCATTGCTGGGCGCTCTGGATGTCGCTGTCCGCGTGGTCGCGCCGGCCCTCGAAAACGATGTAGGGGGTGAGCCCGTCCTGGTGCCACTGCAGCGCAAACATGCGCGCGACTTCCTGGGCGCCGGTGGCGCCGACATAACGGGCGATCAGGTAGAGCACGAGGTCATGCCAGCTCATCGACGCGCCCGAGCTCACCAGTTCTTCGCGTACGCCCGACACGACCAGCACGCGCTCCGGATGAATCGGGACGGCAGGGAATGCGGCGCTGAACTGCCTGGCGTACCCGAAATGGACCGTCGCATCCCGGCGGTCGAACAGGCCGGTTTCGGCCAGCAGGAAAATCCCCGAGCAGGCTGAACACAGCAAGGCGCCCCGCCGATGCATCCTCTCCAGCCATGCGACCAGGCGCGGGTAGCGCCCGGGCTCCCAGCCGTGCGGCCCGAGCAGGATGGACGGGACGATCACGATGTCGGTGGAGTCGATGTCGGCGACCGCGCGCTGCACCTTGACCGGGACGCCGCTTGCCAACTCCAGCGGCCCCGTCGCTTCGCCCACGATCTGGATCTGGAAGGGCGGCCGCGCCGCCGTGCCCGGCAGGCCCATCAGCGCAAACGCGTTCATGACGTCGAAGATGCCGGTCAGCGTGGAAACCACCGCGTCCGGCAGCGCGACGAGGCTGACGTGACGCGGGTCCGGGCCCGCATGCGCGGAGGGCGCATTCATGAGTGTCCCTCCGTGCCAAGAGGAAAGCGCCTCGCTGGCATAAATGAACCGGTTTCGGGTGAATCCGGCTCTGCCCCGCATGCGGCCGACGTGCGATTCTGTGCTCGCAGTCTCAACACGACGACAACCCACCTGGAGGTAATAAGCATGGACGCATCCGTGATAGATCAAACCAAGCTCGAATCCTTTGTCATGCGCGCCATCGGCGACCTGTCCGCCGGCTACGGCGGCGTGATGGTCAGTCTCGGCAGCAAGCTCGGTCTTTACAAGGCGCTTGCCGGCGCCGGACCGCTGACTTCCGCCGAGCTTGCACAACGCGCCGCATGCGCCGAACGCTACGTGCGCGAATGGCTCAATTCGCAGGCCGCAGGCGGCTACGTCAACTACCACGCCGTCAGCGACACCTATGAGCTTGCGCCTGAGCAAGCGATGGTCCTGGCCGATGAGGACAGTCCAGTATACATCCCAAATGCGTGGAATGTGCCGGCATCCATGTGGTTCGACGAAGACAAGGCGCTCGAGGCGTTCCGCACCGGCAAGGGCATCGCATGGGGCGATCATCACGGCCGGCTCTTTTGCGGCGTCTCGGCGTTCTACCGCAACGCCTACCGCGGCAGCCTGCTGTCGGAGTGGCTGCCAGCGCTCGACGGCGTCGTGGAGAAACTCCATGCCGGCATCAGCGTCGCCGATATCGGCTGCGGCTACGGCCATTCGACCATGCTGATGGCGCAGGCATTTCCGCGCTCGCGCTTTCACGGGTTCGACGCCCATGCGGATTCTATCGAGGAGGCAAGAGGCATCGCCGCCAACGCCGGCCTGTCGCCGCGACTCGGCTTCGATGTTGCGCGTGCCGTGGACTACCCCGGCAACAACTATGGGCTGATCTGCTTCTTCGATTGCCTGCACGACCTGGGAGACCCGGTGGCCGCCGCGCACCACGCGGCCGAAGTGCTGGCGCCTGACGGCACGATCATGCTGGTCGAGCCGTTCGCCAACGATCGCACCGAAGACAATATTTCGCCGGTCGCACGTCTCTACTATGCGGCGTCGACCACGATCTGTTGCGCACACGCCGTCGCCGAGGGCGGACACATGGTGCTGGGCGCGCAGGCCGGCGAGGCGCGCCTGGCGGCAGTGTTCCGCAAGGCAGGATTCACGCACATCCGACGTGCCGCGCAGACCCCGTTCAACCTCATCCTCGAAGTGCGCAGGTGAGCGCGCACGGAGTGCGGATGCGAATAGCGACAGTGCGCCTTCCAAGCAGGGGTGCACACAGGGACAGAGGCGCGATGGGCATCGGCCGGTCGCGCTGCACCACTCAGGAAATCCGTTGCGGCCTGCACGACCGCACAACACTTAACCGAACAGGAGTTGAAAATGAACATCAAGACCATCTTTGCTGCCATTGCCGTCACCGCCGCCGGTTCCGCTGCCGCGGAGGCCGTTTATCCCTACGTCGACCACAGCAAGTTCACGAGTACCAAGACCCGCGCCGAGGTTCGCGCCGAACTTGAGCGTGACTATGCAGCGGGAATTCGCACCGCGGACCGCAGCCCGGAGTTTTTCGACTTCACCTACGCCGTCTCCACCCGCAGCCGCGAGGAGGTGCAGAGGGAAGCCATCGAGGCAGCGCGGGCACCCGAGAGCAACGCGAGCGCCGGCGGCTGAGTGCGCGGGTGTCCGGATTGCGCCGTCGCGCATCCATTTCGGATGGACGCGACGGCGCTTTCAGGAAGCGTTGCTGCATTTCGTGAAGACGCCGGTTGAAATGTTGACGTTCTTGCCGACAAGACCAGCCAGGTACTAACCAGGTCTCTCGCATCTTGCCGTTGGACCGGACTCAATAACATCGACCCTGCCAAGCGCCATTCGGCACCTGATCCTGTTTTTACGCCCCATGAGCGTTGACTCCTCTCTGCGTGAGTGGCTGCCTCGGGTCGACCGAAGCAGCTCCTCGGAAAAGGAAGAAGGTCCGACACCAGCTAGGAAGCGTCCGGCGACATCCAGTCACTGAACCTGAAATTCCGTGCCGAAAAGATAGGAGCTGGTTCAGGCCGTTCTAGCCAGTGCCCCATGTACCTGGTATTGCAACATCCGGCTCCCGTTGGCACTATCCGGGATTTGGTGTCCAAGTACAGCTCCAATGCACAACAAAATGCGGCTTCGCCTGGCGGGCTTCTTCGGCGTCGTATTTTCCCTCGTGGTCGCAAGCGCCCATGGAGAAGCGCCGAGCACGGGATTCATGCAATTGCCTCAGGCTGATGGCGGATCGGTAACGGTCTTCTATCCCTCGTCTGATCCTGAGAACGTTTTTTCCCAAGGACCTTTTCGTCTCTCGCTCGCGTCCAAGGGCAATCCGGTGAAGGGTAATGCCCGCTTGATTGTCATATCGCATGGATCCGGCGGGTCGCCGTGGGTACACGCCGACTTAGCCCGCACTCTTGTGAAGCGCGGCTTCACCGTAGCCTTGCCGCAACATCATGGCGACAATTACCTCGATTCTTCTGGGCCCGGACCCAGTAGCTGGAGCAAGAGACCTCAGGAGGTCTCGATGGCTATCGATGTCGTCGCAGGCTATCCACCGCTTGCCGCCCATCTCTCGCTTGACGCCGTCGGCGTGTTCGGCGGCTCTGCAGGCGGGCACACGGCGCTATCTCTGGCGGGAGGGATATGGTCCAACCAGCGCTTTAGAGAGCATTGTGACAAAAACATTGCGCAGGATTTCTCCTCGTGCGTCGGCTTCATCACCTCGCTTGACGGGGGCTGGCTGGACGGACTGAAGATGTGGTTCGCCAAGCAAGTGATCGCGGCTCGCTTCAGCGACGACAGCGTCCATCAGTATGAGGACTCACGCATAAAGGCGGCTATAGCCATGGTTCCTTACGCCGCCGATTTCGTTCCGGAATCTCTGTCTAATCCTAAGATCCCGCTGGGTCTGGTGATTGCGGATAAGGACGTCAACCAGGTACCGAAATTTCACGTCGAAGCAATACTGAACGCGTGCGCTCCGCGGTGTGAGGTGGTAATGCGAATGCCTGATGCCGGACACGGAGCGATGCTTTCACCAATGCCGCCCCTGGAGCCGGGCAGCATTGGCAGCACCTTGTTGAGCGATCCGCCGTCATTTGATCGAACCCAGGAAATTCCGGAGCTTAATCAGCGGATTACTGACTTCTTCATCCGGAATTTATTGCACCAGCCGAAGCTGGATCAACAGGATTTTGTGCGCCAATAAGATAAGCATTGCCGCAAAGCGGGCGCGGCATACGTGGCAAGCTCGAGGGAGATGACTGACAAGGAAAGATCGCTTCGGGTCGTTTTCCGCCTTTCAACTGCACTTCTGAAACGTCCGTTTGAGGTCAATTTACTGGCGCTGTTTGCGACCACCGATCAACCGGCGGCCGTCCTGAATCAATGCTCGCCAACACCGAATTCGCAGTTCATGGGAGCGGCGCGCCATCTACAGGTCGGGCACGATGCGCTTGCCGTAAAGAGAGACGACCAGATGGCGCACCTTCAGGCGCGGCGCGCCGACTCCTTTCATTGGCGCTGCTCGGCGGCCGCCGCTGGCCGCCGGCGTGCGTCTGCAATTACCCGGGACGCACCCGGCAAACAGCGGCTGCGCCGAGCCTCGACGCGGCAAGCTTCACTCGGGCGGCAGCGCCTTGATGGAACGCAGAATCGCGCGGGCAATCTCCTGGCGTTTCGCGAGGTCGCCCATGCGGTTCGGCGTGTCGATGTTCAATGCGAAAAACACGGGACCGGCGGGCCACTCGACCCAGCCTATCCACCAGCCGATTTTTCCGCTCCAGCCCGTTTTCGCTCTCAGTATCCAGTCCCGGCCGGCCTCGTTGATCATGACATCCTTCACGAGGCGCTGGTGCTCGGTACGGAACGGCAGCTTGTTGTGGTAGAGGCGGCGCAAGAACGCGATCTGCTCATGCGCCGAGATCGCCAGGTCTCCTTCGACCCAGAAGGGGGCGCGTCCGCCGGTGCTGGCGTTGCCATATCCCAGCCTTTTCAGGTAATCGGCTTCACGCTTGTCGCCAAGCTGCCGCGCGAATCGTTCATAGACCCAGACGGTCGAGTTGCGCATTGCGGCGCGCAGGTCCTGGTCTTCGTTCCATGCTTCCATGCCGCGCATGACGCCATCCCAGGGGATGACCTGGAATTCGTCGCGCAGCAGTCCGGCGTCCAGTGCAAAAAGGCTGTGCGGGATCTTGAAGGTCGACGCCGGCGAGTAGCGTCGCTTCGCACGCTCCTGGTCGTGGACAAGCATGGCGTCGCGGTTTGCGCGGGCGTCGGCGACGACGATGGTGCCGCGCGCGTCCGCGTCGGAAAAAAACCTGGACCAGTCCGCTCGTTCCTGCGGCACCGGCGCGGCAAAAGCGCGGAGCGTGAGGGCGATGGAAAAGCCGGCAACAAGAAAATGACGTCGATTCATCGCACGGAATATATCAACAAACCGGATTTTCTTCCGGCCGGGACCTCGTCTCCCCGGACGGGTCCGCCGCCTCGTTTTCTGCCAGCGCCGATGAATACGGCTTCAAGCGGGCATAATGTGAAGCGGGAATTCATCCGTTCGCTGGCTGTTGACGCAGGGCCGCTTTGAACTGTCCAACCCGGTTTCGGCATCTGCACTGTTTCGCCATGACATGCTTTCGTTCCAGTGCACCGCCCGCCGCGGCTGGACCGTCTGGCAGGCCGGTTACGGGTAGAGCGGGCGCGCACGGCTAAACGAGCTTACCGAAGGAGTTTTCATGAGCGTATTCATCAAGCCCGTATTCGAGGGTACCGTGGTTTTCGAAGGCAAGGAGCTGTTCAAGGGGCAAGGCGCGGCAAAGCAATGGGCGCAGCAGGTCGGAAACGAGTTGGGCGTCCCGGTCGAGGCACGCAAGATCGGCACCGGCTGGGCGCTGGTCGGCAACCTGGACGGCGTCGAGACCGTATGGGGCATCTACGGCCAGCGGCTCAAGCGCATCTCGCCTTCTTCAAGCGAAGGCTGACCGCTGGCGGTTGGCGTGACAACGCCAGGCCGCAGTCAGCGATGTGAAACAGGCGTTTTGTGATGCAGGTGAAGCCCCAAAGGAGGTGCCGATGTTCCCGCTGGACAAGCCGAACGCTGCCGTCAGCACCGGGCGCTTGATAGAGCAGTCTTTACTCGCGAGTGAATAAACCCGGGCGTTAAATGCAGAAGACACTGAGCCTCTTTCTGTTTGCCGGCGTTGTTGCCTATCTGGCCGCATGTCTTGCGCTGTTTCTCTTTCAGCGCGCGCTTATTTATTTTCCTCCATATAAAGCGGCATACCCCGCTCCCAGGATCTCCACGCTTGCAGTGTCCGGCGCCGAGATCAAGGTTTCCGAAAGGCCGCTTCAAGGGACAAAAGCAGCACTTTATTTGGGGGGGAATGCGGAAGATGTTTCAGCGAGTCTGCCGATACTGGAAGCCGCGTTTCCAGACCACGCCTTATACCTGCTGCACTACCGCGGCTATGCGGGAAGCTCGGGAAAACCGACTGAACAGGCGCTGGTGTCCGATGCGTTGGTTCTTTTGGATCGAATCGCGGCCGAGCACAGTGAAATCGTGGTTGTCGGCCGCAGTCTCGGAACCGGCGTGGCGGTTCATGTGGCAAGCGTTCGCGACGTCAGGAAACTGGTTCTTGTCACCCCCTTCGACAGCCTGCAGGAGCTTGCGGTCCGGCAGTTCCCATTTTTCCCGGTGCGATGGCTGCTCAGGGATAAATACGAATCGTGGCGCTATGCGCCCCGAGTGAAGGCTCCCACCCTGATCCTTGCCGCTCAACACGATGAAGTCATCCCGGCGTGGAGCACGTCGCTGCTATTGTCCCGCTTTTCAGAAGGAGTCGCGTCAATGAAAGTGATCAGTGGCACGGGCCATAATTCAATCTCGGAAAGCGCGTCCTATATACCCATGCTCCAATGGGCGAGGTGATCAACTTGTTTGTTCCTGGAATAACAAAGTCGACGGAGTCGTCTTTGTTTTGTGATCCCCGTCGAAGTAATGCGGGATCGCCGCGCGTTGGACCGGATCATGGGGCGGTGCGAATGCTTAACACGCCGCATCGATGCCTTTTGGTGACGGTTGTGTGAACTCCGGTTTGAAACTTCCTTGCGAACAAAACAAGATGTACACGTGTCTTACCTCCTCGAACGATTCCCTACGGAAGATGTTGACAGGAGAGAGGATGGCCGAGCCAATTGATTTTTTTTCGTATCTGCAAGCGTCTCCAACGCCTTATCTCATTCTCGCGCCGGACCTCACGATCACCGACGTCAATGCGGCATACGAAAAAACGGTGAAGCGGCCGCGGCATACGCTGGTCGGCCGTAATGTATTTGACGTCTTCCCGGCCAGCCCGGGCGACCCGGATGACAATGCCGTATTTCTCTTGCAGCAGTCCTTTCAGCGGGTACTTACCTTCCGAAAGCCCGACGTCCTGACCATGCATCGTTACCCGATCCCGGTGCCGGTGGAACAAGGACTCCAGTTCGAAGAGCGGTACTGGACCGCACTCAACACACCGTTGCTGGACCATCACGGCAACATGGTTGGGATATGTCATCACGCGATGGATATGACGGAAATCCACGCCCTCAAGAACACGATGCGGGCAGCAAGGATCGTGGAGCAGGAAGTGAGTCAACAAGATGATTCACGCTCCGCAGCCATTCGCGCAACAGTCAATGTGCTCGATGCAGAACGGCAACTGCTGCGGCAACTGTTTGAGCAAACCCCAAGCTTCACCGCTTTCATGCGCAGCCCGGAACACGTGTTCGAACTGGTCAATCCGGCGTTTTCCGAATTGATCGGCCATAGAAACGTCATCGGGAAGATGTTCAAGGATGCCTTTCCCGAATTCGCCCACGATGACTTCATCGAACGGCTCGACGCCGCATACAAGTCCGGCGAAGCGTATACGACCAAGAGCAAACGTATCGTGCTCAACCTGGAAAACGGCGCAAAGCGGGAAGCGTTCGTGGACCTGGTGTACCAGCCGATCACCGAAATCGAAGGCAGCGTCTCGGGTATCTTCTTGCAGGGCAATGACGTAACAGAGCAAAAACTGGCGGAAGACGAACGCAATGCGGCGCTGGAAGAAAGCGCACGGCTTGCGCTGGTCGCGCAGAAAATCACCAGTGCGGTCACGATCACCGATAACAAAGGCATCATCGAATGGGTCAATCCGGCATTCACGACGCTGACCGGCTATACCGCGGAGGAAGCAACGGGAAAACCGCTGGTGGCGTTGCTGTGCGGTCCGGATACGAGTTCACAGACCGTGGGGGTGATGGAAAACGGGATCCGGTCCAGGACGTCGTTCGAAGTCGATGTGCTGCACTACCAGAAGTCCGGGCAGCCATTCTGGCAAAACATCAAGGCCGATCCGGTCCTTGACGGGGACCATTCACTACGTCATTTCATTGCCGTGCAGACCGACATCAGCGAAAAGAAAAAGTCAGACGATCTGATCTGGCAGCAGGCAAATTACGACCCGTTGACCAGCCTGCCGAATCGCCGCCTGTTCCGTAACCGGCTGGATCAGGAAATGAGGAAAGCATATCGCAGCGGTCAGCAGATCGGCTTGCTTCTCATTGACCTCGACCGCTTCAAGGAAGCCAACGATCTGCTCGGCCATGACGCCGGCGACGTGCTGCTCGAGGAAGCCGCCAGGCGCATCTGCGCTTGCGTTCGTGATTCGGACACCGTCGCGCGGCTGGGGGGTGATGAGTTTACTGTCATCATGACTGCGCTTGACGATGAAGCGCATGTCGAGCGTACCGCGGAAAGAATTACCGACGCGCTGGTGCAACCGTATCGCCTCGGTAGCGAGGTCGTCTATCTCTCTGCCAGTACCGGCATCACGCTTTATCCGGAAGATGCGACCAGCCTGGAAGCACTGATCCGCAATGCCGACCAGGCCATGTACGCAGCAAAGAACGCCGGCAGAAACCAGTTCAGCTACTTCACGCGGTCCATGCAGGACCGTGCGCACGCAAGAATCCGGTTGGGCGGGGATTTGCGATCCGCGCTGGATGGGGGGCAACTGCATGTGTATTACCAGCCGGTCATCGATCTTTCAACCGGCCGCATCGCCAAGGCGGAAGCGCTGCTGCGATGGCGTCATCCGACGCTCGGTCCCGTTGAGCCTTCACGCTTCATCCCCATTGCCGAAGAGCTGGGGATGATTAACCAGATCGGCGATTGGGTGTTCAAGGAAGCAGCGTCCTGCTCCAAGCGATGGAGCGAGGATATCGGCGCGCCGTTTCAGGTGAGCGTCAACAAGTCGCCGATTCAATTCCTGTCCGATGGTGAAGCCGTCGACTGGCTGGATCACTTGCGGCATCTCGGCCTGCCAGGAAACAGCCTCACCGTCGAGATTACGGAAGGCTTGCTGCTCAAAGCGTCGCCTCAGGTAACGGAGCGGCTGCTGCATTATCGGGATGCGGGGATTCAAGTCGCGCTGGACGATTTCGGCACCGGCTATTCTTCGATGTCATACCTGAAAAAATTTGATATCGACTATCTGAAAATCGACCAATCGTTTATCCGGGACATGGAAGTTGACCGCGACAACCGGGCGATTGCCGAGTCCATCATCGCGATGGCGCATAAATTAGGCATAAAGGTGATCGCCGAAGGGATCGAAACGAATGCGCAGGAAGCCTTGCTCCGTTCCGCCGGGTGCGATTACGGGCAGGGGTATCTCTTTTCGCAGCCGCTTACCTCGGCTGAATTTGAACAATTGCTGTCGACGCGGCCGCGCGGGAGCTCGGCCTCTCTTCACTGATGCGGTACGGGCTGCCGCGCCGGCCGGCCCGGAGCCGACGAATAGACAACGGGCGCGGCAGGCAAGACTCCCATGTCTATGTGATGTGTCGAAAAGTAAATGGTCATACACTAGAATTCACTATTAGTTACGGGATCGAAAGACCGAATGACCTTTGGTTCATGTGATGAGTGTGGTGAACGGCCCTCTTACACCTCCGAAAAGTGTGAAGCATGCGGGTACAGATTTTCCCGTGTGCTGGCGGACTCGGAAGTCGAAGATGCATTGTCCCGTATAGACAGCTCGCCGGTATATCGGTATGCCCGTCTGCTCGGGCTGGGCCTGGCCTTCGCCGCTATCGCGGCTGCGACACTGCACAAGACGGGCGCGGCGATCGGCCTGGCAGCGGCGGGAACACTGCTGTTTCTGACCGGCACAGTCGGTGCATGGTGGAATGACTAGCTGCATTGAGAATGATCAAAGGAAATATTTCCTTTTCAGTCAACGACTTGCAGAAAAGCCCACTGGTTATCCACAGTCTTTCCCACAGATTTTGTGGGTAAGTGTCACTGCCGTATCAGCGTGGTGCCGGCTTCGCCGACAGGCGTTCCGCCGGGTAGGGTTTGAAGAAGTGCGGCGCATCGGCAAGCGGCGCGTGCAGCCATTCATCGTATTGCTCCGGGCTCAGGAGCACCAGCATGCGCTTTTCGTCGTCCGGCTTGTGGAAACGCTGCATCACCGGATGCGCGTCCGCGTTAATGGTCAGCATGGACATCGATAGCAGCGGCAGTCCGTTCGGACCATCCTGCTTGTATTCCCAGATCCCGGCAATACCGAGCGGCGCGCCGTCGGCGTCACCGATTTCCCAGCGCACCGCTTTCCCGGTTTCGTAGTTCGGCTCGAAGAAGGAAGCGGCCGGCACGATGCAGAACTGTCGACGCTTCCAGGCGTTGCGGAAACTCGGCTTCGCCGCCACCGTTTCGGAGCGCGCATTGTAGGTCTGGCGCGCAAGCTTCACATCGGCCCAATGCGGAACGATGCCGAACATCGCCAGCGCGCAGGCGCGATCGCCGGGGACGGCATCCGCGCGAGGCGGCCTGATCATCGGCGCCATGTAGCCGGGGAAGGTTTCGCTCTTGAATTCCGAGTCGGGCGGCGCAACGCCGAAGTGTTGCTGCAACTGCTCGGAGCGGGAGGGGAGATAGTTCGCGCACATGGAGGGATTGTAGCGCCGGCGGCGCCGGGCGCCGCATGCGCGGCGTCAGGATTTCGCCGTTCCCGTGGTGGCGGAAGCGGAAATGCGTCAGACCGGCCGCAGGCGGTCCGGCCCTACCGGCGGCGAAAGCAGGACATGCTTCAGCATCATCTTGCCCATTTCCCCTGCTGCAACCGCCCTGGAGATGAAATACCCCTGGATCTCGTCGCAAGAGAGCTTGTGCAGGATGTTCACCTGGTCGATTGTCTCGACCCCTTCCGCCACCACAGCCATGTCCAGCGCTTCCGCCATCGACATGATGGCCCGGAACAGTTTCTGCGCCTCGGAGCCTTCACATAGCGCCCGGGTGAATTCGGAGTCCACCTTCAGCACGTCGACGTCCAGCCTGTGCAACTGGGAAATCGAGGAATAGCCGGTGCCGAAGTCGTCGATCATGAGCGTGATTCCCAGCTGGCGAAGCGCTGTGAGTTCGCCGGACACGACCTTGCTCCGGTCGATTACCGCCGACTCAACCAGTTCCGCTTCGATGCCGCCTGGCGCAACCCCGTACTGCTTCATGCAGCGGTCGAGGAAGCCGCTGAGCGTCCCGGTCTTGAGCTGCTGCGCCGATACGTTGACCGAAACAGGCACCATCGGCAAACCCTGCTGTTTCCACTGCGCGATCTGCCGGCACACCTTTTCAATGACGATCTCCCCGATCTGGACAACCAGACCCATGTCCTCCGCGACATCGATGAACTCGCTGGGATACACCAAGCCGTGCTGGGGCCGCTCCCAGCGCACCAGCGCTTCCATGCTGGTCAACTTGCCGGACGCGAGTCCGACGCGCGGTTGGTAGTGCACCACAAATTCATCGTTGGCAATGGCTTCCCGCAATGCGCGCTCCTTGTTGAGCCGCAGGATCAGGGAATCCGAAAGATGCGCATGGTAGAACGCAAAGCGGCCCTTGCCGGCGGCTTTCGCCGCGTACATCGCAATGTCGGCATTCTTCAACAGCGTGTCCGCATCTTCGCCGTCCTGCGGGTACACGCTGATGCCGATCGATGCGCTCACATGATTTCCGGTGCCGGCGTCGAGTTCGAACGGCTTGCCTATCGCGTTCACAAGAGCCCTGGCCACCCGCGTCACATCCTCTTCCACATCCAGGTCATTGAGGATGACGACGAACTCATCGCCGCCGAGCCGCGCCACGTAGTCGCTCGCGCGCACCGTGTCGCGCAAGCGCTGCGCCGCCTGTATCAGCAAATCGTCGCCGGCGTCGTGGCCCAGCGAGTCATTGATGTTCTTGAAGTTGTCCAGGTCGATGAACAACAGCGCAAACTGTCCGGCGCGCCTGGCGGCAGTGCTGACCGCGTTGGGCAGGTAGCTCGTGAGCGAGTTCCGGTTCGGCAGACGGGTAAGCAGGTCATTGTTGGCCAGGTCCGCCAGTGCCTCTTCCTGTTTCTTCGCCTGCGATATATCCCTGATCGTCACTGCCAGTCCCACATCCGAGCGGACAATGCGGCGGTAAACCCACTGCGCTTTCATCGGACTGGAGGAGGGCACGCGCTGTTCTTCTTCCAGCATGCCCCTTTCCAATGCCAGCTTGCAGCGTGCCATGGCTTCATCCCTGAAGGACTCCGGCTGGAACTGCGACACGTTTTTGCCGACAAGCTGTGCCCGTGTCGTGCCCAGGAGTTCGGCGCCCTTGTTGTTGCAATCCTCCAGCCTGAAGTCGACCGCCTCGCCATCGCGGTTATGGATCGGCCGGAACATGTAGAAGCCCTCGTTGGCCGAGTCGGTAGCCATGCGGTACGTCTCTTGTGTTTCTTCGACCTGCCTGCGGCGGCGTCCCAACTTGTGGGCGACGTAGGCGGCCATTAACGAGCTCGCCAGGATGACGGCGCTCTCCAGGAAGGCCATCCGGCGGTCATGCTCCGCCTGCGCGCTGTACGGCGCCATCGCATCCTGATACGACAGGCCCGCGACGACAACCAGCGGATAATTGTCCAGTTTTTTCCAGGCCACGTGGCGGGCCCGCCCGTCCGCGAATATCTCTGCCGGTTCCAGTGCGACACCGGCAGGCGTCCTGAATACAGGCTCCTGACGGTAAAGCATCTGGAGTCCGTCAGTGCTGTCCGCGATTTTGCTGGCCAGCAAGGTTCCAGTGTCAAGGAAAACTGACGCGAAGCCGTGCATCCCGGGAATGGCCGCTTCCTGAAAAGTCATGAGGTAGGGAGGTTCGACCGCGACGACCGCAACGCCAGCGAAAGAGCCGTCGCGCCGATCCAGTCGGCGCGAGAAACGGACAATCTGGCGTCCGGTAGCGGTGCTGGGGCCGGGCCGCGAGATGTGCAGCCCGCCGCAGCAGTCGCTTTGATGAAACAGGAAATAGGGTTGTTCGGCGATACTGCCCGGCCTCTGCCCGGTGATTGTCGTCGTCACGACATCTCCGTTCTGGTCGAAAATGTTCGCATACAGCAGTTGGCCGGCAGGAAAAAGACCGAAAGTGCTTTCGTCTTCCAGATTCACGCCCGACGCATGGTTCTCCCATTGATATTTCAGGCGTAACGTGACCTGGTCGATGTGCTCCACCATGTGGCGCATCTGCTGTGCGTAGGAAGCGGCGGATGCGATCGCCGCCTGCCTCGCGTCGGCTTCCGCTTCTTCCCGCGCTGCCGCGCTGCGTGACAAGGTATAAGTCCAAAGCAACGCCACCAGGGAAAGACCGATCAGCGGCCATACCAGCACTTTCAGCCAGTCACGTCGCTTCTGACTCGGTAATCCTCGCTTCTCAGGCGCGCGCCAACTTCGCATGGGATCGATTCTCCGCGGGAGGGTACTTCATTGTAGATCCTCCATGCATATACGCTGCAGAATCGGAAAGAGGGCTTTTGCTCTTTTGCATGGCTCGTGGAAGGGGACTTTCGCACTGCTGCAAGTCTTGCCCCGGCAGGCATTGCATATATCGGACCTGGCAGATAACTTCCCCGTTGCAACAGCGATCTGACATCGCGAACCCCGGGTAGCCGGTGCATCTGCTGCGCTGTCACAAATACGTCGCGGGCAATGGACGGCCGATCAAATATCCTTGAAACGTGTGGCAACCGTGTTCCGCAAGAAAAGTGCGCTGCTCTTCTGTCTCAACGCCTTCGGCCACCACTGAAAAGCCGAGTATCTCGCAGAGCGACACGATCGTCTGCGTTATTGCGGCGTCGCCCGGGTTTGTCAGCACGTGCCGGACAAACGCCTGGTCAATCTTGATTTCGTCCAGCGGCAGTTTATTCAGATATGACAGGGAAGAATACCCGGTGCCGAAGTCGTCCAGCGAAAACCTGATTCCGCGCCGTCGCAATTCGGCCATTTTTTCGATGGTGTCCTCAAAGTGCTCGATCAGCGTGCTTTCAGTCAGCTCCAGCTTGAGATTGTCCGGGTTGATCCCGCTCTGTTCCACCACAGTGAGCGTCTGGGACAGGAAGTCCGGATGGTGGAACTGCCGCGCACTGACGTTAACCGCCACCCGCGGCACCTTGCCGGCGGATTGTTTTTCCCAGGCAGCAATTTGTGCGCATGCCGCCTCGAGCACCCATCTCCCCAGGCGAACAATCAGGCCGCTTTCCTCGGCCCAGGAAATAAACTCGCTCGGGAAAAGCATTCCGCGTTTCGGATGGAGCCATCGCACCAGCGCTTCCATGCCAACCAGACGGCCGGTGTCGTCGGCCTGCGGCTGGTAATGCAGCACGAATTCCTGCCGGTGGAGGCTCTCCCTGAATTCCCGGTCCAGCGCCACGCGGGTGTTCACCACCGCCTGCATGTCCTGGTCGAAAAACCGGATCGCGTTTTTCCCCGCCGATTTGGCCTGATACATTGCCACGTCGGCACGCTTCAACACCTCATCCGGATCGTATTGGCTGCAAAACAGGGTGACACCGATACTTGTACTGCAGTAGTGCTCATATTTGCCAAGCCGGAAAGGCGCAGCAAAGGTCGAGAGCACCTTCTCTGCGACGATTTCTGCCTGCGCTGCCGCCTCTTCCACGTCCCCGTCCAGGTCTTCCAGCAGAACCACGAATTCGTCCCCGCCCAGGCGCGCGATCGTATTACTCTTCCGGACGGCGTTTTCGAGCCGTCGGGCAACCTGCACCAGCAGGCGATCGCCGATATCGTGCCCTGAGGTGTCATTCAAGCTCTTGAAGTTGTCGAGGTCGAGATACATGAGCGCGCCGCAATTGGCCTTCCGGTCCGCCGTCTGCAGTGCGTGGTGAAGACGGTCCAGCAGGAGGCGCCGGTTCGGCAGGCGGGTCAATGGATCATAAAAGGCAAGCCGTTCAATTTCCGCTTCGGCGGCCTTGCGCTGGGTAATATCGCGCTGTATGGAAACAAAATGACTGATGGCGGCGCCCGTCGCCGCCACCGGTGCGATATCTATTTCCATCCAAAACTTTTCCCCGGACTTGCTGTAATTAATCAGTTCGACCGATACCGCTTCCTTGCGCCGCAACGCACGCCGCACCTTGTCGAGCTCCGCGCGCTGTGTCTCCGGCCCCTGCAATAGCCGCGGCGATTTCCCCAGGACTTCGGAAAGCTTGTAACCGGTGCGCTGCTCGAAGGCGCGATTTGCAAAGACAATTCTCGGCCCGGGCTCGTCCAGGGGGGCGGCTTCGGTAATCATCACGATGTCGCCGACCCGGGCAATACTGGTGTGCAGCAGTTCGAGCTCATACTGGGCTTTACGCTGCCCGGTGATGTCCTGTACCGTCCCTGCCAGAGCAACATCCCCTCCTGGCCTGGAAAGGAGCTGTCCCCTTTCATGCACATGACGCGTCTCCCCGCCGGGAATGACGATCCGGTGAACGACATCGAGCGGTTGATCGCCTCTCATGGCGGACTCGACTGCGTCGACCAACTGCTCCCTGTCCGCCGCATGCACCGACGCGAGAAAGGCATCAAACTCTTCCATATCCTGGCGCGGCGCGAGGCCGAAGATCCGATAGGTCTCCTCCGATAAGCGCAGCGTCCTGCTTCTGACATCCAGCTCCCAGCTTCCCAGTCGCGCGATGCGCTGTGCCTCGATGAGATGCTCGGCCTGGCGGGCGAGGCGGGAATGGAGTGCTTCTGCCAAAATGCGCTGGCGCCGCAATTCCAGCTCTGTCATCACATGCTCGGCGAGAAGCCGCAGTGCATCCAGCTTCGCGCGATTCAGCCGCCGCGGTCTGCGGTCCATCACGGTCAACGTGCCGACGGCGTGGCCCTCACGGGTCACCAATGGTATGCCAGCGTAGAAGCGCAGGAATGGAGGGGCGGTAACCAGGGGGTTGTCCCGGAACAAGCGCGAGCGGTACGTATCCGCGACGACCGACGTCTGAGCGCGCTGGATAGTGTGACTGCAAAAGGAAATCGCGCGCGCCGTTTCGGCGATATCCAGGCCCACTGCGGATTTGAACCATTGCCGGTCCTTGTCGATCAGGGAAATCGTCGCGATCGGTGTGTTGCAGATCGCCGCGGCAAGCTGCGTCAAGCGATCGAAGATCGGCTCGCGCGGCGTGTCCAGTACATGCAGCGCCTCCAATGCGGCTAGCCTTTTCTGATCGTCCGGCGGATAAGGGTTCATTGCTGCGCAGGATATGCGATGGCGGGGTCGGTCTTTCGATCGTACGTGAGCATGAAATTAACCGTTTGTAGCTAATCAATAATTACTAAGGATCAGTTCTTAACGGAGAGCGGCGGCGCGCCAAAGCAGGGGGATGTAGGGTGAAATATTGGAAGACCGTGCAAGTGGTGGAAATCATGTTGCCGGAAGGCTAAACTTATATCCCCCTGCAGTGACCACTGCCAATCCCACCGTTGCCCGGATCGCGCGTTTTGCACTTCATGCGGATCGGGCGAGCGATAGCGCCGCCATGTACAGTTTTTCCAAGTTGATCCAGATTATCGAAGTCCTCGGCATCCTTGCGTTCGCGTTTTCCGGATTCGTCGAAGCCAGAAGAAAGGACATGGACCTTGTCGGCGTCTTTACCGTTGCCTTTATCACCGCGTTCGGAGGCGGAACGCTGCGCGACCTCTTGTTGGACAGGCGTCCCTTGTTCTGGGTCGAGCATCAAGAGTACACGCTGCTTGTGTTCATCCTTGCGCTGGTCGTGTCGCCGTTCATGCGCCACCTCCGCTTTGCCTTTTCGGAAAAGATCCTGGTGGCGGCAGACGCGTTCGGCCTCGGATTGTTCAGTGTTCTCGGTGCATCCCTAGCGCTGCAGGCGGGAATGCCGCTGTTTGTTTCAGTGATGATGGGTGTCATTACCGGCATCTTCGGCGGGGTATTGCGCGATGTAATCTGCAATGAAATACCCATGGTTTTCCGGCGCGGCCAGCTTTACGCGACCTGCGCGTTTCTGGGATGCTGGTGTTACCTCTTGCTCGACCGTGTCCGCGTCGCCGAAGTCGTGAGTCTCACCGTGAGCATCCTTCTTACCGTGGTGCTCAGGCTGGTGGCGGTGCGGTTCAATCTGCGATTGCCGGTATGACGCCGGAAGCGGGAAGGCAACCCGGCCGCAAGCCCGGCCAGAAGAAGGGCACCCGGCTCTGCAGGTAGCGCTCGTAGGCATCGCCATACGCATCCCGGAGCCGCGCTTCCTCGTGCAGCGATCCGAGCATCAGGTAAGCGGTGCCGACCACATTGAAGGCCAACCGCCGCGTGGTCATGTGCGGCGTCAGCCAGAACAGCGGCACGCCCGAGAAATTGAGCGGATGCCGGCTCCAGCGGTAAGGCCCGCCGGCAGCCAGCCTGCCGTCGTCCGCCAGTTCCGGGCCCTGCGCCACCGGCGCTGCCGGCATGTCCCGTCCCCGTCGCCAGGCCTGCAGCCTGTCCATGCCGGCCCAGCGCGTCAGGCCGACCTGGCGCAGGCCTGCCAGCAGGTGGACCACGCCGGCGAGCTGCCCGGCGCGCAGCAGCAGCGCGCCCGGCCCGCGGATGCGGTAGACGGTGCGTACCGGCAGGCTGGCGCAGTAGGCGGTCAGCGCGGCGAAGGTAAGCAGTCCCTGGCCGACGTAGAACACCCGGTAGGCGGCATCGCTGCGTTCTCTTCCGATCACGCTGGCGGCAAGCTGTTTCGCCTGCCGGGTGGCAAGCGCGCTATGGACGGCGGCAAAGGCAAGGGTGGCAATCGCGGTCTTTGTGATGGTCTGCATCTTTTGTCCTCGTCCGGGCGGGCGCCTGCGCGGCAATACCCGGCAGCGATGCAAGGCACATGCCCGCAAAGGCATACATTGCCTTCTGCGGTCCGGACCACGCTCGACTACAACCGCAATCCCCGGCGAGGCCCGACTATCGAGGCCGGGCGGCGCCGATGCTAAAAGCGGACCGGCAGGGCAACGGTAATACGGTAATCGGGCGCGTTCCCGGTCAGGCCGGCGCCAACCAGCACATCCAGCGCCGTGCGTTCACTCAATACCACGGAGCCGCCCAGTTCGAGCAGCGCCGACGGGTCCTCGCTGGCCTCGAGCGGCACCCCGCCGACTTTGGTGGAGTCATAGTAGGTAACGTTGAATGCCGCGCGTAATGATGTATTCGGGCCGGTGGCAAGCGCGGTGCCAAAGCGCAAGCCGTGGCTATTGCCAGGATCGACTTTGAGACCGTCGTAGTCGGCCGCATAAGCATGGCTGAAGCTGTAACTGCCGAAAAACACCAATGGATCGACACGCTTGATCGCGGTAAGCGAGGCTTGCAAGGTACGAAAGCCGCTGCCGAGGGCAACCGGAGCAGCGCTCTCGAACACGGTATTTTTTCCGGTGGACGCCGTATAAGCGAGTGAGCCGATCAAGCCCGGCAACGAGGCCCGCTCGGCCATGAATTGATGCGAGACGCCGAGCGTGACGTCGCCGATGCCGCTGGCGTCGGTGGTCAGGCCGGCGCTGCGGCGCCGTTCGAACACATACGGCAGCGAGAGGTCGATCTGGGAGCGCCCGGGGAGGCCGGCGCGCACGACAAGCGCCGGACCGTAAGCGTCGCGGCGAAAGGCGTTTGCGGCCGCCGTGCTGTGGGAGTACACCAGATTCGGTTCGATCTCGAAGCGGCCGGGCGGCAGCAGCACGCCGTTTTCGCGCACCAGCGCGCGCTCCAGTGCGCGGTTGCTGTCTTCCCGCGCGTCTTCCGGCATCGCTTGCGCGCCTTTCGCCTGTTTGATCCGGTGCGGGGTCACCTCGCGCTCAAGTATCTGAATGCGCTCGCGCAGACGCCGTGTTTCGGCTTCCTTTTCAGCGAGCTGGCGCTTCAGTTCTTCGACGCTCTGGCCAAGCGCCGGCAATGCTGCCAGCAGTGCCGCGCCTCCCATCCACATTTTTTTCATGTTATGAGCCTCCCGCACGCGCGCCTACCTGAAAGCCTATGCCGGGCCACGCAGCAGAAAATTCCGGGATCCGCATCCGGTAGTTGCCAAAGCCCGGGTCGGCGATGTCGACAGTGTGTTCCATCACGCGCCGCACGATCACGAAATGGTCGTAACCGCGCACCCGGATCGGCACGATCATCGGCGACTGCGTCGCCAGATCTTCCAGCGTCATATTGGTGTAGCCGTCGGCCTGGAAACCCAGGCTCGCGGCATATTGCTGCATGTCGAGCAGAGAAAAGCCGCCACGATGCCGCACCCGTAACGCATCGGTCTGGCGCAGCATGCCTTGCGCCACCTGCTGCTCAGTAACCGGATAACCCCTGTCAAAGGTAAGGATGGTCGCCAGCGCTGCCGCTCCACAACTATTGTCCCATTGCTGGATGATCAGGTTTTCCTGCCGCATTTCCAGCAGTGAGCGTACTGCACGCTCGGCATGCGCTCCGGCGGCAGGCAACAGCGAAAACGCTGCAACGAGAAGGAGGCGGATCAGCATTGGCGAAATGGGCAGAGAAGTCTCTGCCCGGCTTACGTATTGTTAACGTCCGCTGCTGAACTTGGCTTGCGGTGCTTCATTGACGCCGCCGCCCGAGATGGACGCGTTGTTGCTCTTCGACGGTTCAGTGGCGCCGCTGAAGCTTCCGGGGTTAGTGAAATCCGGACCATTACCCCAGCCATTATTGCCTTTGACTTTTACTTCCGGCGGGCAGACGTATTCGCCGGCGACGACTTGATCGAGTTGGGCTTTCGTCATTTTGACAGGTGCGGCAGTCACAGGTAGCGCGACAAATGCAGTAGTGGCGATGACTGCGATTAAGGACTTAATCATGACAATCTCCTTGGGTATCGGGCCGCGTCAGCGACCCTTCTTACAGATTCGTCGACGCCCATGAGAGGCGCTTGCGCCCGCTCAAACTCGGAGTTGAATCAAAAATTTCTACTCTCGGTTAAAGAATGTTTTTCCGTTCCGGTTCGAACGTCTCCCGATAATCCGACCTGGCAGGCCAGAAGCGGAAGTTCCGGGCTGATGGGGTGTCCCCGGACTTCGTCCAGGGAATCAAAGTCACGGCATCGCATCAAGCTGGATGCCGATCAACTTGATCGCTGCGTCCGTGTCAGTCGGGGTAATCGCCGACGCAATCGCCACGCCGCGCTGGATTGCGCTTGCGGGGTTGTTGTCCACCAGGCCGTCCGTGATCGAATATAGCTTCCCTACCGCTATTTTGTTATCCAGCAGATCGGCGACGTAACCGTACTGCGCGTCACCTTTGAATGTATGCGCGGAACCGAGGATCGTGCTTACCAGGGAGGCGCGCGTTTCGCTTCCCGTTGCGAGTGCGGCGGTCCAGTAGGACAGGCCGTCCGCATCCACAGTGTCCCGCCCCAGGACGTTCTTGTACACAATCTTCACGAACGCGTCGTTAGACATGTCCGCGGCATAGCCGGTCAGGCTCGCATATTGGACCGCGGCAGCATAGAAACTGTCGCTGATTGCCTTGAGCGACGTGCCATTCCTGAGTTCGCCCATCCAGTACGCCATGCCGTCCGCGTCGGGAACCCGGTTGAAGTAGGCGATGTACAGTTCGATCAGCGAATCGAGCTGTCGGGGCGCGAGGGTCGCGGCCGTGGCGCTGACCGCCAGGTTCATGCTCAAGTCGGCGAAAGACAGGCGCTCCACGTTGACCAGTGTGTCGGAAAGGCCCTGGCCCGTGACCCGGACCGTGCCGTCGGCGCTGCGCGAGATGCGATACGAAGAAGCGTCCCTGCTGTAGATGGCGGTGTCGCTGCCAAGCCCGCCATCGATACGGGCGCCGGCTGCCGCATTCGTGTCGCCTATGCTGTCATTGCCGGCCCAGGTGCGCATCCGGCCGCTGCCGTTGCGGTCATCGATCGTCACGTTCTGCGTGAAGTCGGTGCCTGGGTTGTAGCGTACCGGCACATTGACAAACATGTACTGATTGGCCCAGAGCCCCGGGGCCGCCCAGCGTCCCAGCTCTAACTGAGCCACGTAGTTGAGCGCGCCGTCGGCGGTCTGGTAGCCGACAAACTTCGGCACGCCGACAGCATCGAGATCGTTGCCGATGTAGTAGCTTTGATCGGTGCCCTCGTATTGCGGCTGTAATTGCTTGAGGAATTGCACGACCTGGTTGCCGAGGTCGATGAATTGCTCATGCAGCGCGCCATGGAGCTTGCCGGTTCCGTCGTTGAGCAACAGGTAGTTTTGGGAGCGGCTGTTATCGTAAGTCAGCTTGCCGTCGACGAAGTTGCCGGCAGATACGCTGGCGAGCAGGTAGCTGTTAATGCCGCTATTGTCCAGGTCCACCAGCTGCGTCTGGTAATCCAGCTCCACGCCATTCTGGTTGACCACGCCGGCCAGCTGATCCGTCTTGTCGGCGAACTGGTTGTTCCCCTGGTTCTGGATCATCTGCAGGGCAGTGGGGTAGCTGTCGCCTTGCACCCACATGGATTGTTCCGCGATCAGGTCCGCCTTGCCGTCATGGTTGAAATCGTCAGTGAGAATACGGTAGGTGTGGGTAATGCCGGCGCCATAGTGCGACGTGAAGCCAGGATGCTTGGCCGACAAGTACGGCGTGATGGTGGCAAGTGGCGTGGTGGAAGTAATGTCGCCGTCGGCGTAGCCATAAATTTTTATCTTGAAATTTTCACCGGGTGTGCTGCTGAAGACGTCGCCCATCGCGACGGCAGAAGACCCGTTTGCGCCAAAATTTCCGATGACCGCGCTCTGGTGGGAGACCTGCGAAAGCCTGGCGCCGATGGTTTGCTGAAGCGCACCGTTGTTCCAGGTGTAGATCGGGTTGGTATCGCCGGGGGTGAAGGTGGAGGCAATGACAGTCGGCACGCCGTTGACGACGCTCAGCTGCGCGTCATGCGCCATTACCGCATCATTCATCACGATCTTGTTGAACCCCCCCTCGTCGTTGGCGAGATAGAGCGTGCTCGGTTTGGCGACGAACGGGCTTTCGTTGTGCGCGGGCAGGAAGACATCCTCCTTGCCATCCTTGTTGAAGTCGACCACGGCGACGGCATTCGCGCCGTTGGTCAGGTCGGAATCAAGATACTCCGAGGTCGCCAGTTGCAGCGTGCCGTCCGCCAGCGGCTTTAGCACCGCCACGCGCACCGGCTCCGGCGTCGAGACGGTGGCATTCGATCCGAAACCGCCAGTCCAGCCCCATCCGGAAACGAAGAGGCCGTTGCCGCCGCCGAAGCTGACGTGGGCGATCGTGGTCTGGGCGAGGCCGCCGTAGTTCTTGTCTGGAACGAGATAGGCGCGGTCAACAGGCGTCCAGATGCCGGCGAGAGTGAGGGAGGGCTTGCCATTCATTTTATTGCTTTAATAAGTTTCACTAGGGAAACAATTATTATCCGATCCACGGGTGATGCTGGCAAGGCATCGACAGTCAAACAAAGTCGATCCGACGCAAGAAAGGACAGTATTCGCCAGGCGGTCGGTGACTTTGCGGGCAGAAGAAGAGCAGACGGATAGCCGCCTTGCCCGCTTGCAGCCGGGCGGCGTGCATGTCGGCAAGCGGGCGCGATGGGCCGTCTGAATGGAACCACGCACAAACCCGGCTTTCGGAATAAGCCCGGTTATCGTGCTCGATAACGCGTCTATTCCATCAGGCCGGACTGGACGACCTGATCCCTGGCAAGGGGGCCGCCAAGTGGAATGGAGACACAGAGGCAGGTACCGCCCCCCGGTATGGCGTCGATGCTTAACTGGCCGCCAATGATCCTGACACGCTCATTCATACCGAGCAGGCCGTATGCATTTGCTTTCCTCCTGCCCTCGGGCTGAATGCCTATGCCGTCGTCGGAAATTGTCATGATGAAGGCGGCGTTACGAACCGACAGCGCAATTTCCACAAGGTTTGCCTGCGCGTGCCGATGAATGTTGGTAAGCGACTCTTGCACGATCCTGAATACCGCGGTCGTGCTTTCGTCATTGAGCTCGGGAGTTTTTTCGTCCATGACCAGCTTGCACTCGATTCCGCTGCGGAAGCGGAATTGCGCGACCAGCCATTCAATCGCCGCCGCTAGTCCCAGGTCGAGTACAGGGGGGCGCAGGTCGTTGATTATGGCTTTTACGGTCCTGATGGTGGAGTCGATGGATTGAAGCGTGGCCGCACATCGATCGTGAAGCCTCGGATGGCTGGCGCCGGTCCGCGCATGGAGCGATGACACATCGAGGCGCAAGGCCAGCAAGGTCTGTCCGAGTTCGTCGTGAATTTCGCGCGCGATCCGTTTCCGTTCATCTTCCTTGATTCGAACCTGGTCGGCCGCCAGCTGCCTCAGTTCGCTTTGCGATTGCCGAAGTGCCTGCTCGACGACATTGCGGGCATTGATCTCGGCCTGAAGCAGGTCTACCGTTCTTTCCAGCTCGGCAGTTCTGCTGTGCACGGCTGTTTCGAGTTCGGCATTCGCTTCCAATTGCTTGAGCCTGGCGAGACCGCTCTTGCTCAATGATTCCGCCAGCCCGACAAGGAAGTGCATTACGTCCGGCATTCGCTCTTGCGGAACAATTTCGATGCTTTCGATGGCCGCAAGGTACTCTTCCTTGTTAAACGAAAATTCTATGGCCTGCTTCGTAAAGCGGTCGACGTCCGGCGGCCGGTGCAGCAACTGGCCGGTGAAGATGGTAGCCACATGCGCGCCGCCGATCATGACCGGGATCGCATACTCGAAGAGGCCGTTGAGGCATTCGTAGGAGACGTACGGCCCGTCGTGGAGATGCTGCAATATGTATTGATCACTTACCTCGCAGCGCTTGCGGCTTTCCGGGTGCGCCCGGTGAAAATCGGTGCAACACCTCTGCCAGCCGGCCGCGGTCAATACATTTCCTTCCGTGTCCAGTAACGCATGGTTGATTCCCGTTGCACGGTGGAGCGCATCCATTAGCGTTTGCAACTCGTCCAGCTCGACGAGTTCGGAAACGTGATATCTCATCTCTTTGTCGGGGACGGTGGATCGATGTTGAAAACAGTAACTAATGGTAAATGCAGGATTGCAACTTTACCTATCCCATAAACATGGGAGGGAGTGATGTCGGCGGCTTATACAGCGATCCCGGTCCGGGCCGCGAGGAAGGCGAGGACGGACCGCCTCATTTGCAATCCGCTTCCTTTCCCGCGCTTGCGCCTTGGCCGGAATCCCTCTTCATCTTCGTTTGGGCCATTTTTTTCTGCTCGGCGTACTCCCTCTCCGTGATATGCCCTGCCTGTTTCGCATCCTTTGCATTCGCCATGTCCTTCACGCAATCGTCGGGGCCATAGTTTGCTTTGCTTGCCGGGGATGCCATCTCCGATGATCCACTGCTTGTTCCGCTACTTTTACCCTGATCCGGAGGCGGGGAAGCCGATTGGGCGAGGGCGGCTGTCGAAAAAACCGTAGCCGCGAGAGCTGCCAGGGTGGGAAGTGGGCGCATCAGATGACTCCTTTTCGCAGGGTAATGAACAAGGCGGAAGCGCAGGACGACAACGACGCGTTGCGGCTGCTGCATCCTTAAGTTCTGACCATAAGGATGTGCACTGTATCCCCTGCAACCGCAGGCCTTTCCTGAAACATCCTGCGGCTGCCCGCCGCAACAGGTAATGCCGCACGCAATTGTTTTGCGTTTCCATGCCGCGGAAATAGCGCGCGCGGTTCGTGCCTGCCGCCGCAGCGGTAGATCTCCTGCCGTTCCCTTTTTCGCCCTGCCAAAGTCCGACGGGACCATCCGGCTCGGTACAACTTCCAGACGCGGGCTTCGCCTTTGTTCTACATCAATAGACAATTCGTGACGAAGGAACCGTGATCACTGGTTACAGCCCAATCAAGAACTGAACCTTACTCGGGAAGGAACGCATCCGGGCGAGAAACGGTAGCGCCTGAAAGAGTATTGCGCCGACGGCGCATCTGCCAACGACATTCTTTCTCACACGAGTCACGCAGGCGGCTCCACTTCGGGCTCAAGGCATTCCTCGGCGACTGTGAAAGCGCGCATTCGAACCGATGACATGACGCCAGCACTTCCCGCTCACGATCCGGCACTGACGCTCGGCACCGCCGTTATCGGCGTCGGCTATTTCGGCAGCCTGCATGCCTGCTGCTACTCGCGTCTGCCGGGAAACCGCCTGCTGGCTCTGGTCGATCCCGATCCGGCGACGCAAGCGCTGGCCGAGCGTCTTTCCGTTCCGTGGTACAAGCAGCTCGAGAGCCTGCCATCCTCCGTACAAGCCGTCTCCGTAGCAACGCCGGTCGCGTCCCATTACGAAGTGACCAGGACTTTGCTCCTGCGCGGGATCGACGTGCTTCTGGAGAAGCCAATCACCGAAACCCCGGCGCAAGCGGCAGAGCTTCGTTATCTCGCCGAAGCCAGTCAATGTGTATTGCAGGTCGGGCATATCGAACGCTTCAATCCGGCATTCGCATGCGGCCCGGCCTTGCTGTCCCAGGCACGGTCGGTCCGGTCGATACGCACCACGCGCCGCTCGCCTCGTGCCAGCGCACGGGATGTCGTCATTGACCTGATGATCCATGACCTGGACCTGATCCGTTGCGGCATCCGCGCCGATGTGGTGGAACTGCAAGCGTCCGGCCGCAGCCATGGTTTGAGCCCGATCGACGAAGCCGAGGTTGACCTGACTTTCGCGAACGGCTGCCGTGTCTGCCTGCACGCGCACTGGGGCTCCGCCACCGGAGCGGAAGACCGCTGCATGGTCGTCGAAGTCGGCGAGCATGAAACATGGGCGATCGACTTCCGCCAGCGGATCAGTTACCGAATGACAAAGGACAGGGCAAGCGAACCGGATTTCATGCCGGCGGCGAGCGTCCCCGGGCATGACGCGTTGAGCCTGGAACTCGAGTCATTCCTGGATGCTTCCCGCCGCCGCGCGGTACCCAGGGTGACGCCGGAAGATGGCCATGCCGCCCTTGGCCTGGCGCAGCAGATCCGGCTGCAGATACTCGGGGGGCTTTTCAATGAGCGTGCCTCCACTTGACCTGGGTGCCCAATACCGGCAATTGCGTCCCGCTCTCGATGCGGCAATACAGCGCGTCCTCGCCGAAGGCAATTACATCGGAGGGCCGGAGGGTGAAGCGCTGGAACACGAACTGGCCCAGTACCTCGGCGTGCCGGAGGTGGTTGGCGTCAATTCGGGTACCGACGCGCTTTTGCTGTCTCTTAAGGCGCTGGGCGTGGGCGCGGGCGATGACGTCATCGTCCCCGGATTTACGTTCTTCGCCACTGCCGAGGCAGTCAGCCTGGCGGGTGCGCGGCTGTGTTTTGCCGATTGTGCGCCGGGGCACTTCAACATTGACGCAGAGAGCGTGCGGCAGGCGTTGACGCCGCGCACGAAGGCGGTCATTGCAGTGCATCTTTTTGGGCAGCCGGTCGCTCTCGACCCTCTGCGGGATTTGTGTGCGCGGCAGGGCCTGTGGCTGATCGAGGATGCAGCGCAGGCTATTGGCGCTCGCTATCGTCACCGTAACATCGGGTCGTTCGGTTCCACAGCCGCCTTTAGCTTTTATCCTACGAAGAACCTCGGCGCTTTCGGCGACGGCGGCGCTATCGCCTGTTGCGATCCGGCGCTTGCCGCGCGCCTGCGCCGCCTGCGCAATCATGGACGGCAGAGCCGTTATGAACATGGCGAAATCGGTTGCAACAGCCGACTCGACGAGATCCAGGCCGCCATTCTTCGCGTCAAGCTTCCCCTGCTGGATGTGTGGAACGAAAAGCGGCGGCGACTGGCTGCGCTATACCAGGAAGGTTTGCGTGATACCGCTTGCCGCTGGCCGCCTCCCGTTGCGGGCAGCATTCCTGTGTATCACCAGTTTGTTGTCACCCATCCGGAACGAGACGCGCTGCAGGCATTCCTCTTCAAACACGGTATCTCCAGCGCGGTGTTTTATCCGATTCCCTGTCATCTGCAGCCGGCCCTGGCGCAGTCCCATGCGGGGCTCTGCCTGCCCAGGGCGGAAAGGCTGGCGCAGGAGGCGCTGGCACTGCCGATCTATCCCGAACTGTCCGAGGAATCGGTCATGCATATCACACAGCTCATACGGGCGTTCGAAGGTGATGTCGGATAGGTAACCGGAATGCTGGTCCGCTGGGCGGCGCGTTTCGCAATGCGCCTTCATGAGCTATTCCTGAAAGTCGGCTTCCAAGCGGCGGGATGCAGGATTTCATATGGGGCCCGGCTTCAGCTGCCGCTGCCGTGCAGACGAATCCGTCCATTTCCCGCTGCGCATGGGAATGATGATGGCATTGTGCTGGCGCGCGAGTGCCTGCGCCTCCTCGGTGAATACGGTGCCGACGATGAGCACCCCGCCTGGCGCCGGCTCTCCCATTCTGCGCAAGGCCCGCTCAAGCGGCGCAGACATCACAACGTCCCGCTCGCCGTGGTCGCATAGAATCAGCGTGTAGACACCGTCGGGGCGTGTCGCCTTCGCCGCAGCGTCACGGTAGGCCGGCGGCACAGCGTCCCGGATCCGGCTGCCCGGCACTTTTGCTCGAATGTTCGCTTTCATCTGGTTCCTCTGTTTCCAGTTTGGACCTCCGACAGCGTGTTCGATTCCGTGATGCCGGCGCTATGCGATCGCAGGGCGGCACCTGGTGTTCCCTCCCGATGATCTTCGAAATCTGGCTGCTGATTGCCAACGCAACTCCACAGTAACCAGTAGGTACTGACATGTCCCGCGATCCCCCAAAACTACAAGGTTTTTCTTGCAAACGTCGAATACGTTACGTTCGGCTACGGCATGCCGACAGTCAATTCCCCATAACTAGTTGACGCTTTCCACTTCCGTACCCGCACCGGCATGGATTCCTTATGCCGAAGCGCATGCATGACGACTGAAAATAATCCGTAAAAACAGGGGATAACCGCGTGTCCTTGTGGTCCTATGTAAGACAGTCAACATTCAGGCGGCGTCATGATGGACGATAACGAACGCAGCATCCTTGAATTCCCGCCGCCCGCCCCCGGTTTTACCCCAAGCACGCTTCCCTTCTTTGTTGTCGGTATCGGTGCGTCCGCAGGTGGAATCGAAGCACTGAGCCGGTTTTTGGAGGTGATGCCGGCTGATAACGGCATGGCTTTTGTGATCATCCTTCACCTCTCTCCCAAGCATGAAAGCAACATCGACAAAATCCTCCAGGCCAACACAAGGATGCCTGTCAGGCAGGTAACGGAAACGGTACCCATCGAACCGGGCCATGTCTATGTCATCGCGCCGACCCAGGACCTGCTGATGAACGACGGCAAATTGCAAGTCGTGTCTGCAGCGCGCCCGCGCGGACGCCATGTGGCCATCGATCTGTTCTTCCGTACCCTGGCGGAAGTCCATCGGGAGCGGTCGGTCGGCATCATCCTGTCCGGTGCGGGTTCCGACGGCGCGGTCGGCATTGCCCGCATCAAGGAAAAGGGCGGGATGACGTTCGCCCAGGCGCCCGATGATGCGGAATATGAGAGCATGCCGCGTAGCGCCATGGAAACCGGCGGCGTCGATCTGGTCTTGCCGGTGGTCGAGATGCCGCAACGGCTGATCGAACTGTACCGCAACGCGACGTCGCTGAAGCTCCCGCCGGCGGGACAGACGGACCGCAGCATACATAGCGACAGCGCCGAAGTGCAGGCGCAGGAAGCGGAGTACGCGTTGCGCGAAATCATGCAGATCCTGCACCTGAGGACCGGCCATGATTTCAAGCACTACAAGCGCGCAACCGTGCTGCGCCGCCTGGAGCGAAGATTGCAGGTCTCCGGGCTGCCGAGCGTCATTGCTTACCGCAGGTATCTGGAACAGCACGAAGACGAAACGCAGGCACTTCTGCAGGACATGCTCATCAGTGTCACCAATTTCTTCCGCGACCGGAACGCGTTCGAGGCACTGGAACGAGATGTCGTCCCGACCATCTTTCAGCAGGCGCAGGAGACCGAACAGATCCGTGCATGGTCCGTCGGCTGCGCCACCGGTGAGGAGGCCTACACGATTGCGATGCTCCTGGCGGACCAGAATGGCCTGGTGCCCAAGCCAAGGCCGATACAAGTCTTTGCGTCGGATATCGACGAGCGTGCCGTAAACATTGCACGCCGGGCCGCTTATCCGGCGTCGATCATCACTGATGTGAACCCGACCCGGCTGCGCCAGTATTTCGAGCGGGACGGAGAGCATTACTGCGTTAAACGGGAAGTTCGGGAAAAGGTCCTGTTTGCGATACATAACATCCTGCGCGATCCGCCGTTCTCCCGGCTACATCTGATTTCCTGCCGCAACCTCCTGATCTACCTCGACCGCGAGGTGCAGGCCAAAGTCATGGAGATCCTGCATTACGCGCTGCACCCGAACGGCTACCTGTTCCTCGGCACGGCGGAATCTGCTGACTCTGTCGCCCAGTTTTTCACGCCCGTGGACAAGAAAAACCGGATCTACCAGGCCGTTAACATGCGCTCTGGCTCGACGTTCCATGCGCCGCCGGCGATTATCCCCAGGAGCGAACGTTTGCCTTTGACCAAGACCAGGAGGGGGAATACTGAGCAACGCCACCTCTCACCGCAGGACTTGTACCGCCAGCTGGTTGAAGACTATGGACCCGCAGGCATACTCGTCGACCAGCAACACCAGATCATCTATGCGACGAAGCAGGCCGGACGTTTCCTTCATCATCCAGGGGGCGAGCCGTCGCGCGACATCCTGACGACGCTGCATCCCGATCTGCAGCTGGAGCTGCGCGCCGCGCTGTTCCGGGCCGTGCAGGATCACGTCGACGTGGAAACCAGCTACCTGCCGGTCCGGGACGGGGATAAAACGACTTTTGTCCGCATCCTCCTCCATCCGGCGCAAGACCGGCATGCCGCTACCGGCGTCACTCTGCTGGTGTTTGAGGAACGGAATGAAGCGGTAGATCGAGTGTACGCGAGCGACGTGACTGCGGAGAATCAGCTTGTGCTGCATCTCGAACGTGAGCTGATCGAAACCAAGGAGCAACTGCGGTCGGTCATTGAACAATATGAAACGACGCTGGAGGATCTGAAGGGCGCAAACGAGGAGCTGCAGGCCAGCAATGAAGAACTGCGCTCCACGGCGGAGGAGCTGGAAACCAGCAAGGAAGAACTGCAATCGATCAACGAGGAGCTCACGACCGTCAACTATGAATTGAAAATGAAGGTCGATGAGACAGCGAAAGCTAACGATGACCTGCAGAACTTTCTTTCAGCGACGGAAATCGCCACGCTGTTCATCGATCGCAGCCTGCGCATCAAGCGGTATTCGAAGCCGTGTACGCGGTTGTTCAACCTTATCGCGTCAGACATAGACCGGCGGATCCTCGACATCACCTACCGGCTCGTCTATCCGGAACTGGGCCAGGATATCGATCAGGTTTTCGACAAGCTGCAGGCCGTCGAACGGGAAGTGCGCGGCACGGAGGACGGGATGTGGTACATCGCCCGCCTGCTACCGTACCGCACGGCTGAGGACCGCATCGAGGGCCTGGTGCTGTCGTTCATTGACATTACCCGACGCAAGCTGGCCGAGGAAAAGCTGGGACGCAACGAGCAGCGCATGCGGCTCATTGCCGCCAGCACCAGGGACTATGCGATCGCAACATTGGACACGGATGGGATCGTCACGAGCTGGAACGCAGGCGCGGAGCGGCTGTTCGGGTACTCGGAAACAGAGATCGGTGGCCAAAGCGGGGAGATCATCTATACCCCGGAAGATCGTGCGAACGATGTTTTCCGGCAGGAGCTACGCCGCGCGCGGGATCATGGCCGGGCCGAGGATGATCGCTGGCATATGCGGCAGAACGGGAGCCGAGTCTTTTGCAGCGGCATCACGTCACCGCTGATCGATGAAAGAATGCGGGGCTTCGTCAAGATCGCGCGCGACCTGACCGATTCCAAATGGTTGCGCGACCAGCAGGAAGCCAAGCTGGAATGGGAGCGGAAGGAAAGGATTCGGGCGGAAGAAGCAGCGCGGGTACGGGATGAGTTCTTTGCAGTGCTGTCGCACGAACTGAAGCAGCCGCTCAACCTGATCCAGCTGACAGCGGAACTGCTCTCCCGCATCCCGGAGGCCGAGACGCTTCCAGCGATCGCGCGGGGAACCGCCACGATCAAGCGCATGGTCGAGGGCCAGACCCGGATCATTGACGACCTGATGGACCTGTCGCGCCTGCATGCCGGCAAGCTGACCCTGACGCACAGCCAGCTCGAACTGACGGAAAGGGTCAGTCATGTAGTCAGGCTGATGGAAGATGAGGCAAAGCAAAAACAAGTCAAACTTCTTCTCGACGTATCGCCGCGCGAAACGATCATCCAAGGCGATGCGATAAGGATCGAGCAGATCGTCTGGAACCTGTTGAGCAACGCACTGAAGTTTACGCCCGCGGGCGGCACGGTGCAGGTGCAGGTTTGCCAGGAAGGCGAGATGGCCTGTATCGAGGTGACGGACACGGGCAAGGGGATCGCGCCGGACTTCCTGCCGCACGTATTCGACATGTTCCGGCAAGCCAACAGTGGCCCGGCCCGGCAGCACGGCGGCATGGGAATCGGACTGGCGCTGGTCAAGGAACTTGTGCAAAGCCACGGAGGCCGGGTGGAGGTGGATTCCAGGGGCGAGGGGTACGGCGCCCTGTTCCGCGTCTGGCTGCCGGCCACAATCTTACAACCCTCAGCTCCGGGGCATGAAGTCCCGGCTACGCTCAAGCTCGCACGAAAGCGGGTTTTGCTGGTGGACGACGCTACCGAAACCCTGGAAGCTCTGGCAGCTCTGTTGACGTGCGAAGGGGCGCAGGTATCAACAGCGTCAAGCTCTGCCCAGGCGCTCAGGCTTGTGGAACAGTCCCCGGAAACCTTTCAGCTCATTATTTCGGATATCGGCATGCCGGACATGGACGGCTATGAGTTGCTTACCGCACTGCGCAACCTGGAGGCTACTGCAACGACACCGGCCATTGCACTGAGCGGTTTTACCCGTCCGGGAGACGTCAACCGCGCACTTGCTTCCGGCTTCGAGACGCACGTACGCAAGCCGATCGCGTTCGACCAGTTCATTTCGACGGTAGCCAGAATCAGCAGGTAGTCCTTCGCTGCATGCGTCCGGCACCGCCGGACGAAGCAACAAACCTACTACCACCGGCATCGGGTTGCCGTCGGTTGACCGTCATTCATGGATCGGACGCAGTAGTCTGCGGCCGCGCCGTTGGCCGGTCGGCCGCAATATCTTTGTTGTCATTCCTGGCAGCCCGGGCGACCCGGATGACAAGGCCGTGCTGCACCGGTGCGCCGGGCAGGGGCGGCGCGCACGGCCAGGGATCAGAACGCCGGCACGACCGCGCCCTTGTACTTTTCCTCGATGAATTTCTTCACCTCCGGCGAGGTCAGCGCCGCCGACAGCTTCTTGATCGCCGGGCTGTCCTTGTTGTCCTCGCGCGCGACAAGCAGGTTTGCGTACGGGGAGTTGCCGTCTTCGATGAAGAGCGAATCCTTCACCGGATTGAGCTTCGCCTCCAGCGCATAGTTGGTGTTGATCAGCGCCAGGTCGACCTGGTTCAGCACGCGCGGCAGCGTGGCGGCTTCCAGTTCGCGGATCTTCAAGTCCTTCGGATTGGATACGATGTCCTTCTTGGTTGCCGAGATGTTCCGCGAGTCCTTCAGCTTGAGCAGCCCCTGGCGCTCGAGCAGCAGCAGCGCGCGGCCGGAATTGGACGGGTCGTTCGGAATGGCGATGGTCGCGCCGTTCGGCAGGTCGGCGAGCTTCTTGTATTTCGTCGAGTAGCCGGCGAACGGCTCCACGTGCACCTTGGCCACCGGCACTTCGATGTCGTTCTTGTGCCCCTTCTTGAATTCGTCGAGATAGGGCTGGTGCAGGAAGAAGTTGCCGTCCAGGCGCTTTTCATTCACCTGCACCGCCGGCTGCACATAGTCGGTGAACACCTTGACCTGAAGGTCGACCCCCTGGCGCGCGAGTTGCGGCTTGACGAACTCCAGGATCTCCGCGTGCGGCACCGGCGTGGCGGCAATGGTGAGCTTGTCGGCGGCCTGGGCGGCCGACGGCTGGACGAGGCCCAGGGTCGAGGCGAGCAGAAGGGCAAGTTTGAGGCGCATGAATACTCCTGAAAAAAATAAGCGGAATTACCGGCGGGTGAAATGGCGCACCAGGCGATCGCCGCAGTACTGCAGCAACTGCACCAGCACGACAAGAATGGAAACGGTCACGATCATCACGTCCGTCTGGAAGCGCTGGTAGCCGTAGCGCAGCGCCAGGTCGCCCAATCCGCCGCCGCCGACGACGCCGGACATGGCGGCATAGGAAACCAGCGCGATGGTGGTGACGGTGGCGGCGGCAAGCAGGCCGGGCAGGGCTTCCGGCAGCAGCGCGCTGATCACGATCTGGTGCGTCTTCGCGCCCATCGCCTGGCATGCCTCGATCACCCCGCGGTCGACCTCGCGCAGCACGTTCTCCACCAGGCGCGCGAAAAAGGGTGTGGTGCCGACCACGAGCGGCGGGATCGTTCCTTCGACGCCGAGCGAGGTGCCGACCAGCGCAAGCGTCACCGGAATCATCACGATCAGCAGGATGATGAACGGCAGCGAGCGCAGCACATTCACGACGAGCGAAAGCACCGCATACACGCCGCGCTGCTCCAGCAGCTGGCCGCGCCCGGTCAGGAACAGCAGCACGCCGAGCGGCAGGCCGAGAAGCACGGTAAACACCAGGGAGGCGCCCGTCATGGTCAGGGTGTCGATCGTGGCCAGGCCGATGTCGGCCCAGTCGATGTTCGAGAATTCCATCAGTTCAGTACCTCGCAGTGCACGTTCAGGCTGCGGAACAGGCCGATCACGGCCGCCGCGTCCTCGTCCTTGCCGCCGATTTCCACCAGCAGCTGCCCGTAGGGCTTGTCCTTGATGCGTGACACCGCGCCCTGCAGGATGGTGATCGCCGCGCGCGTCTGCTCGACCACATGGGTCAGGATGGGCTGGTAGGCGGTGTCGCCGACGTAGGTCAGGCGCACCCGGCGGCCGCCGCCGGCCCGCAGGTCTGCGAGGCCGGCGTCGTCGTGCGTGTTTTCCGCTACGAGCGCGCGCGTGACCGGATGCCGCGGATGCAGGAACACATCGCTGACCTCGCCCGTCTCGACGATTTCACCCGCCTCGATGACCGCGACCTGGTCGCAGATGCTGCGGATGACCTGCATCTCGTGGGTGATCAGCACGATGGTGAGGCCGAGCCGCGCATTGATTTCGGCCAGCAGCGCGAGGATGGACTGCGTCGTCTCGGGATCGAGCGCCGAGGTCGCTTCGTCGCACAGCAGGAGTTTCGGCGCGTTCGCGATCGCCCGGGCGATGCCCACGCGCTGCTTCTGGCCGCCCGACAGCTGCGCCGGGTACTTGTCCTTGTGTTCGCCGAGGCCGACCAGGTCCAGCAGCTCGTCCACCCGGCGCTGGCGTTGTTCCCGCGTGAAGCCGCCGGCAAGCTTGAGCGGAAACGCGACGTTTTCGCCGACCGTCTTCGCCGACAGCAGGCTGAAGTTCTGGAACACCATGCCGATGTGCTGGCGCGTGCGGTCCAGTTCCGCCTTGCCCAGCGTCGTGATGTCCACGCCGTCGATGCGGACGGCACCGCGGCTGGGGCGCTCGAGGAGGTTGAAGGTGCGCAGCAGCGTGCTCTTGCCGGCGCCGGAACGCCCGATGATGCCGAAGATTTTCCCTTTGGGGATGTGCAGGCTGACGTCGTGAAGCGCGCTTACCTCGCGCTTGCCTACCCGGTAGCTCTTGTGCAGATGTTCAATGTGGATCACGTATGCGGACTGTCTGATTCCAGCCGGCTGCGGCCGGCGTCGTTATTCTGGAGCGACGATGGCGGGACCGGACACGGCGCCCGCCTCGCGCGAAAGGGCTGAAGATTAACGAAAGGGGTATCAATCAGGAACGAAGCATTTCTCATTTGCTTATGAGCCATATTCCCCATACCCGCGCCGGCCGCGGAATTTGCGTTTCTTCCCGAATAAACATCGGCGCGGCCCTTTGCCGGCCGAAGATCGTGAATGCGGAAGGCCGGGGGCTGAAACCCGGGCGTGCCACCCGGGACATTTTCACAGGCATTCCATCGCGCTTCCCCCCTGCTGCCGAAGGCTGGCACAGAAGCGTTACCATGTGTATTATCGCCACCGAATTGGCGGTGCCAGGCAACGCCGAGAACGATCCTGGGGGACACGAGCGAAGATACCCGGCTACCGGGGCGCCAGCCGTGGGGGCGGTCGAACGTGCTCCGCAGAAATCTTTTCAGGCAAGGAAAAGCCCGGCGCGCCGGCGCCGCGAGGGGGTTCACCGCACCTGCAGCCGCGCCCGGTGAACGTCGACTACGAATCGGGGAAAATCGATGAGATTCATTCACGCAGCGGATATCCATCTGGACAGTCCGCTGACCGGCCTCAGTGCCTATCCGGATGCGCCGGCGCAGGCGCTGCGCAGCTCCACCCGCGACGCGTTTACCAACCTGATCAATGAAGCGATCGACCTGCAGGTCGATTTTGTGGTCATCGCGGGCGACCTGTACGACGGCGGCTGGAAAGACCATAACACCGGCATCTTCTTTTGCCGCGAGATGGGGCGCCTGAAAAAGGCGGGCATCGACGCCTATATCAAGTTCGGCAACCACGACGCCGAAAGCGAAATGACCAGGAAGCTGATCCTGCCCGACAACGTGCATACCTTCGAATCGCGCAAGGCGCATACCTTCGTCATCGACGGCCTGAAGGTGGCGCTGCACGGGCGCAGCTTCAAGGATGCGGCAACCACCGAAAACCTGGTGCAGGGCTATCCCGACCCCTTGCCCGGCATGTTCAACATCGGCGTGCTGCACACCGCGCTCGGCGTCCACGCCACGCATGCCAATTACGCCCCGTGCACGATCGACGAACTGTACGCGAAGGGGTATCAGTACTGGGCATTGGGCCATGTGCATGAATACCAGATCTGGCAGGGCCCTTCGACCATTGTTTTCCCGGGCAACCTGCAGGGGCGCCACATCCGCGAAACCGGCCCGCGCGGCGCGGTGCTGGTCACCGCGGACGAGACCGGCGTGCAGAAGGTCGAACGGCTGTTTGTCGACGTGCTGCGCTGGCACAGCGTGAATGTCGACGCGGCCGGCTGCGGCTGCCTGGCGGACGTGGTGCACGCGGTCAACAAGGAACTGGAATCCGTCGTTGCAGGCAACCCGCCCAACATGCCGGCCGCGGTCAGGATCACGATCACCGGCAAGACACCGGTGCATGGCGAACTGTTCGGCATGGAAGCGCAGTTGCGGGCGGAAGTGCTGGCGTTGGCCGCGGCGATCGGCGCCGAGCGGCTGTGGATCGAAAAAGTCAAGACCAGCACGGCGCCGGTGGACGGGCCGGACGCGATCCGCGCGCGCGGCGACGCGCTGGCCGATCTGCAAGAGTTTTTCGAACAGGCGCAGACCGATCCGGAATTCCTCGCCAGCCTGAAGGGTGACCTGATGGCGCTGGTATCCAAGGCGCCGCTGGAATTGCAGAACGCCGTCCCTTACTTCAGGGATATCCGCAACGGCGACCTCGCCGCGCTGGTGAGCGAAGTGCGCCCCGGCCTGATGGCACAACTTGCGGCGATGGAGTAAGCGGCAATGCGATTGCACCGACTCGACCTGATCAAGTACGGCAAATTCACCGGCCGCTGCATCGAATTCCCGCATTCGACGCACGACTTCCACCTGATTGTCGGCCCCAACGAGGCCGGCAAATCGACAATGCGTTCCGCTGTCCTCGATCTGCTGTTCGGGATACCGACACGCTCCGCGCACGCCTTCCTGCATCCATTGAACGAGCTGCGCCTCGGCGCGTCGATCGGCACCCGGACGCAGGCGCTGGAATTCCATCGGGCGAAAGCGCAAAAGCAGACGCTGCGCACGCCTACGGACGCGGTACTCGCGGACAACACGCTGATGCCTTTCCTCGGCACCGCCGACCGCCATTTCTTCGACCAGATGTTCGGTCTCGACCATACCCGCCTGGTCGAGGGCGGCAACAGCATCCTGAACGCGGAAAACGATGTCGGCCAGGTGCTGTTCCAGTCGGCGGCAGGCATTGCCGGCCTGGGCAGGATACGGGATGTGCTGCTGGCGGAAGCGGACAAGTTGTGGGCGCCGAGGAAGGCCGCGGACCGCGCGTATTACAGCGGCGCCGATCTGCTTGACAAGGCCAACGCCGCGTTGAAGGAAGCGACGGTGCGCACCAAGGTATGGATGGAAGCCCATACGCGCCTGCAGGCGGTGACCGACGAGCTCGCCGGCGTGGGCGACCTGCTGCGGCAGCTGGAGATCAGGCGCAGCCGGCTGGAACGCATCCGCCGCGTCGCGCCGTTCCTGCAGGCGGTCCGCGACATCGAACGGCAGCTCGGCGAGCTCGGCCCGGCGGCCGATCTTCCGGCCGACGCCGCGGGCATCCTGGCGACGGCGGAACGTGACCTGTCGACCGCGGGGCAGCTGCTGGCGCTGCGCAGCGCGGACGTCGAAAAGGCACAGGACGAGCTCGCGCGCATCCGGATCGACGACGCCGTGCTGGACGCCGCGTCCGACATCATGGCGCTCGAGGAATGCCGCATGCGCTTTGGCTCCCATGAGCGCGATATCGGCAAGCGGCAGGAAGAGATTGACGCGCTGCTGTTTGACATTGAAAAGGCTTGCGTGCAACTGGGCTGGGAGCACGGCTCGGAGCAGGCGCTCGGCGCGCGCCTGCCGTCCCTCCTGGTGCGGCGCGAACTTTCCCGCCTGTCCCAGGCATATAGCGGATTGGCGCAGGCATTGCGGGCGGCGGAACAGGCCGGACAGGCGAAAACATCGGAAATCCGGCAGCTCTCCGACGAACTGGCAGGAATGCAAACCGGCGTGGTCCCGCCTGCGCTGCGCGCGGCGCTCGCGAGCGCCCGCGCTCTCGGCGATACGGAATCGGCGCTGCAGAAGCAGCAAAGCCTGCTGTCAAAGGCGAAAGGCGCGCTGGCCAATGCGGAGGCGGCGCTGGGGCGGTGGAACAAGCCGGCCGCGGAGCTGGCTGCGATGCAGTTGCCGGGGCAGGAGGAGCTTGCGCATGTGACCCAGGACCGGCTCACGCTGGTCAATGACAAGAAGGCGCTGGAAAAACGCATCCAGGACCAGGCCGGGGCCGTGTCGACCCTGAAACTCAGGATCTCCCAGCTCACCGAGCTGCACCAGCCGACGCCGCGGGAAGAGGTGATGCAGGCGCGCCAGGAACGCGACGCGTCCTGGGACGCGATCAAGACGGGGGCCGCCGGCGTCGAGGACGGCGCGCAACAGTTCGAATCACATCTCCATCGCGCCGACGAACTGGCGGACAGACGGTTTGAAAACGTCGAAGCGGCGGCGCAGCTGCAGAGCCAGCAGCATCAGCTGCAGCAGGCGATCCACCAGCAATCGATACTCGACGGCGAGTTATCCCAGCTCACGGAACAGCTGGCGCAATTCGACAGACTCTGGGCGGAGATGGCGATGTCGTTCGGCCTGCCCGGCATGAAGCTGGACAATATCGGTGAATGGATAGCCCGGCGCGACAAAGCGCTGGCGGCGGCTGCGGAATGCCGGGACGCGCAGGACAGCGCCGATGCGCTGGCGCGCCAGGTGGAGGAACACCGGTTGCGCCTGACCGCGGCGTTGCGCGATGCCGGACTGCAGGTCGAGGAAACGGACAAGCTGGCTGCGCTGTGCGCGCAGGCGGAATTCCATATCCAGACGGCCGACAGCACCAGGGTGCGCCGCGAAGCGCTGGAGGCGCAGTTGAAGACCGCTAAAGCGCAGGCGCATGTGCTGGAGCAGGCGACCATTGACGCAGCGGCCGCGGTGAACAACTGGAAGGAAGAATGGTCGCGCGCGCTGGCGCAGGCAGGCCTGGCGCAGGAGAGTGCGGTGGGCACGGTCAGCGGCGCGCTGGAGCTTTTCGCATCGCTGGATGAATTGCTGGGCAAGGTGCGGCAGATCCGGGTGGAGCGCATCGACGCGATGCGGGCCGATCTGGAAAAATTCGCCGAGGAAGCCCGGCGCCTGGCAAGTCATTTCGGCACTGAATTCGACGGGGCAGCGCCGGACCGTATCGCGCGCGAATTGGGGAAGCGGCTGGCGCGCGCGAAGGAAGCGCGAGCCGAGGCAGACCGGTTGAAAGAGACGATCCGGGTGGCGAAGGAACAAGCGAGACACGCACAGGAGTCGATAGAAACCGCCAACGCCATCCTGAAACCGCTGATGGAAAGGGCCGGCGTCAATTCGCGCGCGCTGCTGTCCGAAGCGATTTCACGCGCCGACGCGCGGCGGCGGCTGCTGCTGGATCTGGCCAGGGCGAAGGCGCAGCTGGTCGACGGCGGCGACGGGCTCAGCCGCGAACAGCTTGAACAAGAGATCGACGGCGCCGACTTGTCGCAAGTGGCGGGCGAGCTGGCGCACACCACCGCCGGGCACGGCGAAGCGGTGCAGCGCCAGGCAATGCTGGCGGCCGAAAAGGAAAAGGCGGGCAGCGTGCTCGAAGCGATCGGCGGCTCGGGCGCTGCCGCGCTGGCAGAAGCGCAGCGTCAGGAAGCGATTGCGCAGATGGCGGACGCGGCGGAACGCTATATCAAGGTCTTCACCGCGGCAAAGCTTCTTCGCTGGTCGATCGACCGTTACCGGCAGGAGAAGCAGGGGCCGATGCTGGGACGTGCCAGCGCCATCTTTGCGCGGCTCACGCAAGGGACGTTCCAGAGGCTGGTCGTGGATTTCGATGCGCAGCCGATGACGCTGCACGGCCAGCGCATGGACGGCAAGCTGGTCGGCATTGCCGGCATGAGCGACGGAACGAGGGATCAACTGTATCTCGCACTGCGCCTGTCAGCGCTGGAAATGCACCTGGAAAAAGCGCCGCCCTTGCCGTTCATTGCGGACGACCTGTTCATCAACTACGACGACGGCCGCGCGACGGCCGGCTTCGAAGCGCTGGCCGCATTGTCTGAAAAAACGCAGGTGATCTACCTGACCCATCATGACCACCTGGTAGAGACGGTGCGGGCCGCCGTCGGCCGCAACGTATCCGTTGTGTACCTGTAGGTGGCTGAGGGCCGCGCCGTCCTGCAGGAACGGTGCGGCTTTCCGCAACGCGCCGCCCGAACGCAGGTTCGCGGCCCGGCGCGGACTGTCGCGATCACGGCCGATATCAATCAACGCTACAGAACGGCGCTTGTTTCGCCTCGACCGGGAGGCGGCATTCGTCATTCCCATATATTCGGTATTGCCGGGCGCGGCGCTCCCGTGGCAGCATCCCGCCGGTATAACCATGGCGGCCGTCCGCCGAAGACAGTGAATTTCCGGCGAGCCGGCTCTCACCTGGCCGCAATTCCATTGGAGGAAACGTGCGCTTCTTTTTTCTCGCATTCGTTGTCACCCTTTTTTCGCAGCCATCCCTGGCGCAACTAAGGGATGAAAACCTCCTGCAAAATCTGCCTTCCGGATATCGGATTGCATATCAGGACAGGAAGGGCAACATGATCATCACCGAGATGATCCCTCAGAATGAAGCGCTGGATACCTGGACAGAAATGCTTACGACCCAGGTCTTTCTCGGCTTGAAGAATGCTACACCGCAGCAGTTTCGGGACCTCATGCAAAAACAATGGCTGGCCTCGTGCAAAGGCGGGGAATCTGCATCCATTGCAGAAGGTCATGAAAACGGCTACCCGTTTGCTGTTTGGATTCAAGCCTGCCCCGCGAACCGGAAAACCGGCAAGCCTGAGAAAACCTGGTTAAAGGCCATCAAGGGAACAGACAGCTTTTATATCGTGCAAAAAGCTTTTCGATTCGATCCATCCGCGGAGCAGATAACTAAGTGGGTTCAATACCTGAAGTCGGTGCAGGTCTGCGATACCAGATTGGAGGGAAGCCCGTGTCCGGATCTTGCAAGAGTGAGCCGGTAGGCTCGGCCATGTGGAGGCGTGACATGCCGGCCGCTACAGTAGCAGGAGGATTAATCTTGTATTGCACACGCCGATCCACGGGCAAGACTTGAAGCGGTTTGATTCCGAGGGCCGCGAAGACGCAGCAAGCGGATCCGATACATTCCAAGGAGAAACGCAGGCCGGCAAGCGCATGCCTTTGGTGCATTAGACATAAGGCACTTGCGGCCGGCCAACAGCGTCCTCCGCAGTACGACGAGATAAGCACGTAAAATGGGGAAGACTTTTTCGATGGACGCTTTTCCCATGAATGCAGCCCCACAATGCATTGCCCGTCATCCTTCAGCCGGATTTCTTTCCGGCGGAGGAGAAATGGGCGCACTTATGCGACTGTACGATTGGGAGGCAAGCCCGCTCGGGCCGCCGGAAACCTGGCCCCAGACCCTCAGGACCGCTCTCCGCCTGTTGCTTAACACCAATCACCCGATGTTCATCTGGTGGGGCCCGGACTTGATCCAGTTCTATAACGACGCGTATCGCCAGACCCTGGGCCCGGAGCGTCATCCGAGCGCGCTCGGCCAGGGAGGGCGGGAATGCTGGAGCGAAGTGTGGGACATCGTCGGGCCGCAGGTCGAGTTCGTGATGTCGGGGCAAGGAGCCACCTGGAACGAAGACCATCTGATTCCGATCACCCGGGACGGGACACGCCAGGACAGCTGGTGGACCTACAGTTATAGCCCGATAGAAGATGAATCCGGCGTGCAAGGCGTCCTGGTGATTTGCAAAGACGTCACCGCGCAGCATGAGTGTCGGCAAAGACTCGAACAGCTGAATCAGGCACTGGCGGTGGAAGTCGATATACGGAAGCGGGCACAGGCGCACCTGTCTGAAGAGCGCGACCGTATCGATGCCGCGCTGGAGAAGTCGCAAAGCGATCTGGCGCAACAGGTGTGTGACTGGCAGCAACTGCACGCAATGGTGAGCAAACTGTTGCAGGCACGCAGCCTGCGCGAGCAGTTCGAGATCGTTCTCCGGACAGTCGCGGATTTCCACCGGTGCCAGCAGGGCGTGGTGTCGCTGTATGACGCCGGCAAGGGCGGCCTGGTTGCGCAGGCCAGCCTGGGACTTACCGAAGAAGGCCTGGTGCAACTGGCTTGCGTGCCGCGCGGCGCGGGCGCGTGCGGGACCGCCTTCCGGGACAAGCGCCGCGTCATCGTGGAAGACACCGAGACCGACCCGCTGTATGCAGGCTATCGGGGCTTCGCGCGGGGGGAAGGGATACGCGGGCTGTACAGCACGCCGTTCTTCAACCTGGCGGGCGAGCCTCTCGGCGTACTGAGCATCTACTTTCCGGCGCCGGGGAAGCCGAATGAGCGGGAACTGCGGCTGACCGACATCTGCGTCGCGCAGATTGCATCGTTCGTCGAACGTGCGCTGGCGGAGAAGGCGCTGCGCCAGGTGCAGGAGCGCAGCCACCAGATCCTCGAAACGATGACGGACGGATTCGTGCTGATGGACCGGGATTTCCGGGTTCTGCAGATCAATGCGGAAGGGCTGAGGATGGATGGCAGGCCCGCCTCGGAGATACTCGGGCGCACCCATTGGGAGCTTTGGCCCGGCAGCGAAGAGCTGCCCGTCGGGCACGCCTACAAGAAGGTGATGCGGGACCGCACGCCCGCCAAGCTTGTGCAGTGCTATACCCATTTCGGAAACGAGATCTGGGTCGATATCCGTGCCTGTCCGCATGAGGACGGCATCGTGCTCCTCTACCGTGACATCACGGAGCAGAAGCAGGCGGAACGGGCGCTCGTCGAGCTGACAAGGGAGTCCGAGCGGCGCCGTCGCCTCTACGAAACCGTGCTGTCGAATACGCCAGACCTCGTCTATGTGTTCGGGCTCGACCACCGGTTTGCCTACGCCAACGATGTGCTGCTGAAGATGTGGGGAAAAACATGGGACGAGGCCATCGGCAGGAATTGCCTGGAACTCGGCTATGAGCCATGGCACGCCGCGATGCATGACCTGGAGATCGAACAAGTCAAGGCAACGAAGCAGCCGATCCGCGGCGAGGTTCCATTTTCCGGCACGTTCGGCCGCAGAATTTATGAATACATTTTTGCGCCGGTGCTCGGACCGGATGGTGAAGTAGAGGCGATCGCGGGCACAACGCGAGACGTCACCGACCGCAAGCGGATCGAAGACGCGCTCAGGGACGCCAATGTACGCAAGGACGAGTTCCTGGCGATGCTGGCGCACGAGTTGCGCAATCCGCTGGCGCCGATCGCCGCCGCCGCCGAACTCCTCGGCATGGCGCCCGACGGGGAACGGCTGCGGCAGACGAGCCAGGTGATCAGCAGGCAGGTCCGGCACCTGACCGGCCTGGTGGACGATCTGCTGGATGTGTCGCGGGTGACGCGCGGCCTGGTGACCATGAAGAAAATGCCGCAAGACTTCAAGAGCATCGTTTCCACTGCTGTCGAACAGGTGCGCCCTTTGGTTGAATCCAAGCGCCACCAGCTGATGATTGAACTCGCGGCCGAACCCGCGCATGTCCTCGGAGACCAGAAGCGGATGGTGCAGATCGTCGCCAATGTCCTCAACAATGCGGCCAAATACACGCCGGAGGGCGGCAGGATTTGCGTGAAGATGAACGTGGAGGATGGGCAATTGAGATTGACCATCCAGGATAACGGGATCGGCATTGCGCCGGAACTGCAGGCGCGCGTGTTTGAATTGTTCGCGCAGGCGGAGCGAACCGCGGACCGGTCGCAGGGCGGCCTGGGAGTCGGCCTGGCACTGGTAAAAAGCCTGCTTCAGTTGCACGACGGCACAATCGAATGCACGAGCGATGGCATCGGCAAGGGCAGCCGGTTCACGATCACATTGCCGACGTTGTTGGCAACCGGGAACGCTGCGGCCGGTACGAATTGCAATTTTCCTTCCCCAAACAGCCACAGGAAGCTCCATGTGATGATCGTCGACGACAATGTCGATGCAGCAGAAATGCTGGCCCTTTACATGGAATCGATCGGCCATTCCGTTACCGTGGCGCATGACGCCGCCAGAGCGCTCGAGCGCAGCGCAATTGAAGCGCCGGACATCTGCCTGCTGGATATCGGCTTGCCCGGAATAGATGGAAACGAACTCGCACGCCGCTTGAAGAGCAATCCCAGGCTGGACAAGTCGGTTCTCATTGCCGTAACCGGCTATGGCCAGGAACAGGATAAAAAAAATGCGCTGGCGGCGGGATTTGACTATCACCTCACCAAGCCGGTGGATCTTGAGCGGCTCAGTCGCCTGATCTGCGAGTTGTGAGTTGTGGTTACCGGAAGGATATCTCGCTGCGGACACGCAACAAACCATCCCGGTACACCGTCCGGCCCTTCGCTTTCAGGCGCCGATTGAATAAAAACATGAACAAAATTGAAACTTCTGCCCGGCCGGGAGTCAAACCCTCCTCGCCCGATACAGGGACCGGCAGTTGGAAACGGAATGATTGAAGGACGATGGAAGTGCTAGGAATGGCTTGTTTCAATGAACCAGAGCGTCTGGCTGCGGCGGCAGTTGTTGAGGCAAGGCTAGTGAAACTTGCGGAAGAGTATGGTATTACCTTCGATCATTGCGTGTGGAACCTTGATCAGGGGATGAATAATGGCGGTCCGCACCGCCTAGATATCCATTTTTGCGGAAGCGCCCTCCGTATCTACTTTACGGATTACGAGCTCGCCTCGTATTGGGGAATGGGCGAAACAACCACGACCGATGCGCGGCTGCGTGAACTGACTGCGGGCATGCATGATGTCTTGCTTGAACTCCTCAGGCAGCAGGATGATGCCGCAATCGAGGCCGAAACAACGAGCAATTCCTGGCTGCAGTGCCCGCAAAAGAGTGTGCCGCGGCGCGCCAGGTGACTTTGCAGCCATCGGCTCCACGCCATATGCAACGCCGACGGGAATGCATGAACCTTGTCCGGGTGACGTCCGTCGGCCTTCCGCCTTTTTCCGTGCTCTCCTGAAGGATTGGGAACAGGAGGGCGGGCACGGGTCAATGACTATGTTTCAGCACGCGTTGCGCCAATTCTTTCGCTTCTTCCACCTCGTCACGCCCGAAGGCGTGATCGAACACGACCGTGTGTTTCGACCGGATCGCCCCTTCGCCGCGGCCTGCCACCGCCGTGATGATCGCCATCCGCGATCTCTCGCTTAATTCATGAAAGACCGCTTCCACGGTCCATATTCCGGTTTGGTATTTGAGGGTTTGCATATGCGTCGTCAATGAGTTCTGTGGGCTCGCAGCCCGCCGGTCGACGGCAAAATGCCGCGGACCTTGCTGCGCGGTTCACGAGCACGCGGCGTTCATGCCCCTTGCCATAACTTCGTATGCCCCGACGCGCTCCGCAGCAACAGGCGGTCGGTGCGGATCGCTGTCATTTGCCGGAAGCGCTGCGGATGGCGCAGGTCATGTCCTTACTAAAGACATGTTCGTCACTTTGTAAAGGAAGCGGCAATGCTCGAAGTATGGGCCTGCGCAGGGCGCTTTTCTGTTTGCTACCTGACAAAGGGTGGAAAGAAAATCTGAAAGAGGATGATTGCGCCGCCGCGAGCAGGTCTTTGTGTATTTGAAGAGCACGCGTGCTGCTTCCATGCGGCGTTGCAATCCTCCGGTATTCGATGAGCGCTCACCAGCCTTTTGTCCATTGCAATCATCTTGCACGCCGCACCCATGGCGTCGCCAGCAGCTGGAGAGCAAGCTTGACGCGGACCACGAAAAAAAATCCCGCCGGGGAGGCGGGATAAAACGGTCAGGAGCGACCGAAGGAGACATGTGGCATTACGCCCGGATCATCAATGCAAGCGCCGTGCCGACGAAGCCGACGAGACATGGGAACGCATGCACGCCGTGCTTCCGCGCCCGCGCCGGGGCGCTGTCTGACAAGCTGCTGCGCGGCCCGGATTGACGCCTGCGTTGCTCTGCGTACCTCACATACGCGTGCACTGCTCGACGCCGATCCGGCCCGTTCGCTACGCTTGTCAAACAAAGCCTAGGCCGGCCCTTCGGCAGGAGCCGAAGTGGCATCCGGAACAGCGGATCTTTTGCTGGCCGGGCGGTGTTCGAGTTCGCAGTGTTCGGCGTCGGCCACCGCCACGCAGGCTTCAAATGCGTCGGCAAGCTGTACGCGTTCAAACAAGTAGATCGTGTCGTCCACCTGGACTTCGGTTGTCGATTTGCGGATGGTAGGCATGTTGAATATAACGATGAGCAGGAAATGAACGGCTGTTTGCGGTAAGTGAAGTGATTCATCCATGGCCGACCAGGGCCGCCTGTCCGGAAAAATCCTCTTCGTCGGCCTGCGCCTGCAGGCCCAGATAGCGCGAGATCGCATCGTCGAGCGGCGGCAGGAGAATCGCCTTTTCCGTTCCCAGTGCGCTGAACACCGGGCGCGCGGCAGCATGGCCGAACTGCGAGCATGACCATGCCTCGAGCCGGCTGGTATCGACGTTTGCCAGGGAAGCCGCCTTGCACGCGAAGTCCAGCCATGTGATCGGTTCGCCGTTGCTGAGGTGCCAGACGCCCTTTTCCTTGTCAATCAGGAGGTCGAGACAGGCGTGCACCAGGTCGGGCACATAGGTGGGCGAAACGGTGGTGTCGTTGGCAGCGACAAAGGAAGCGCCTGTTCTTAAGGTGTTGAGCGCCTGCGTGAGAAAGTTGTGACTGTCCCAGGGGCCGAAGAATGCGCTGGTGCGCACCACAAGGGCTTCAGGATGCGTATCCAGCACCCTGCGCTCCGCTTCGGCCTTGCTTCTGCCATAGACATTGAGCGGAGAAACCGGGTCGGTTTCGACGTAGGGAGCGTTCTGCTGCCCGTCGAACACGAGGTCGCTCGAAAAGGTCAGCAACTGCAGATTGTGACGGATGCAGGCAATGGCGAGCAGTGACGGCCCAAGGGCGTTCTCGCGGAAGCAGCGCTCGACATCCTGCTCTGCGTCGTCGACGCGGACATATCCGCCCGCATTGATGACCGCCCACGGCTTGTACTGCGCAATGGCGCGTTCGACGGACGCAGGGTCGGCGATGTCCATCTCCTGCCGGTTGACCATCCGAAAAGCGAGATTGCGGCTGCGGCAGATGCGGGCAAATGCGCTCCCGAGGGTGCCGGTGGCGCCGGTGATCAGGATGGGCTGCACATAGCCGGGAGTCTTGTTGCGGGTATCCGAATGGAGGGTGGCAATGGCGGCATTGTTTGCGACAGGCGGGCAAAGGAAGCGGCCCGGGCGGCGCCACCAGCCTTGTCCCTGGAGCACAGGATGGGACAAGGGGCGGCCGGCAGAGAGTTCCCGCATCAGGTCGGCAACCGCGGTCGGCCGCGGCTTCGCCGCCCGCACGTCGTACGGGCCGGGTTCGTAATAGCCTTTGCATTGCGTTACCAGGCAGTTCCAGTCATACGAGCCCAGCAGCGCCCAGACCGTCACCGCCCGGATATCCACGCCGCCGCGCCGTGCTTCCTGCGCGGCTTGCCAGATCTCGAGCAGCCAGCGCAACTGGTCTTCGCGGTTGGCATCGATGTGCGCCTCGGTGACGGCCAGTGGCAGGCGGTAGCGGTCCCAGGCTTCCTGCAGAAGCGGTCCGATGCCGGGCGTCGGGGTGGCAACAGCGCTCGCAGCATGAATGTCGGCATGCTGTTTCCCGCGGTAGCCGCCCACATACTCGCGCGGATAGCGCTCGACACGGTGGTCAAGCCAGCGCTCGCTGGTGATGTAGTAGTTGATCCCGATGATGTCGGGCGGGCAGCGGTTGTCCCTGAACCAAAGGAATTCGGCCGCATCGATGCCCGTGTCGAGGAGATAAGTCCAGAGCGGATGCGCTTCATCCACCTTGCCGCACAACAGGTCCCATGAGAGCCAGCGCCGCTCGTTGTAGAACTCCGCCAGTTCCGACATTTCCGATGTGCTGTAAGTTTTACCGAGATCGTCGGTCTGGACCAGCTTGGCTTCCGGATTGACTTCACGGATGGCGCGCATCGACAGGACGACCGCCCGGCACTGGTTCAACAAGGCCTGGATGAAGCTGCGCTCGTCCCGGCCGTGCGGATACCACACCCCGTACAGCCCGCTGAAGCGAGCGGTGGTCAACGGTTCATTGACCGGCGTATAGTAGTCGATCCAGGGATAGCGCCGGGCGACAGCGCCGGCGAACTCAGCCAGTTGCCCGGCAAAACCGGGATCGACAAGGCTGGTGTGGCGCGGCCCGCTGCCGTGATGGACCAGGCCCACGATCGGCGTCACGCCGAGGCTTTGCAGTCCGGGCAGCCGTTCATCCGGCCACGACCAGTCGGCGTCGGCCAGGCCGTCCGGCGCTGTCCGCTCCCAGAGCACGGGATAGCGGATGGCGCGGATGCCCAGTGACGCAAACCGTTCGAGGTCGTCCCTGCGCGCGGCATGGCCGTTTCTTTCCATCTGGCTGAAATATTCGTCCAGCACGCGATTGACGGTGCATTCAAGGCCGCCCCATAGTTCGACGGCGGAATGATTTGTTTGTTCTTTGTTCATATTGGTCCAGTAGGAAGCGGGGACTTTCGGCGATGGCAGTCATGTCAGCGCAAGTTGGCGCGTCAGGTTTTCGCGCAATGCAGACGCTGCTGCAATCGTCGTGCCAATGTCTGCATGGAAGAAGCAACGACGATTCAAATGGGAAGAGAAACGACGCGATCTACAGGCGTCATCAAGCGCGGCCAAGGCCAGCTATCGCGCCCGGGTCGAACCAACGCCGTGCAGCGCATGCATCGTTGCGCGAAACCCTTCAGGCCAGGAACCTCGACAGGGTCGGCTCATGTGCAATGGCCCCGGCCGCAAGAAGCGCTTCGACAGCGCGGGCGCCACCTGCAGCGGCAGGGCGAAGCGCGGGACAGTACGTCCCGTTGTCCTGACGGCGCGCCGTTCAATCGTTCAGCTCTGCCTCGTTCATCCAGTCGCTTTGATTCCGGCGCGCGCCTGCCGGCATCCCATTCAGGTGCAATACGGCTTCGAGGAAGCGATGCCTCGTTCCTTCCTGTCCTGCCTCCTTAAGCCTTCGGTATGAGCCGTGTGTCGCCAGGCTCTACGCGTCGGATCGCGCTGCGAATGCCCTTCAAATGTTTGCCTGCCACGCGCGCCGGGACATACGCGCCTTGCACCGTCGATCTCCGAGAACGCGCCGTAATTCGTCGACGCCCTTGCCAGCACCTTCGGCCATCGTAATGAGGATGGAAGCCCTGAGAGGGAGGCTGCCTGTCCGGATGCCGCGCAGGATTTGCGGAGACAGCCTGAGCATGCGGGACAACATTCTGTCGCTGTGCGCGCCGAGCCATGTCGAAAGCGCGTCGAGCAAACGGTCAGGATCGTAGGTAAGGAAAACGCTGGAATCGGACATGACTCTTCCTACGAAGACGTTAAGACGGCGGTCGGCATGATCAGGCGTGAACGCATGAATGGCGTACGGCCGCGCCGCAGACCGGACCAGCGCCTGGAACCGGTCACTTCAAACAACTCAGCTGCCGCGGCTCGAACGTCATGTCAATCCAGTCCACGTCCTCGCCGCTTTCAAGTGTTACCGTCCCAAACGCTTGGGTACGCTTGCCGGCGGAGAGAAGGTCGTACGCTTGTCGTGCTGCGTGCAGATTCGGCGCGTACACGGCCAGGGAACCAAGGAGCCAGGGGCGTGCAGGGTTTGCTATAAACATGGCGGCTCGCAGATCAAAACAAGCAATGAACCGATTATCGCGATGCGTGAATGGCATTTCCGTTCGATAGCTGACATAAAGCGGCGAAAGCTTTCGAAATAGTTAGTCGCATTAATACGTGGAAAGTTCTGTTGATGAGATCGCAGGAATCTGAAGAAAGCCGGGCGGTTCGCCCTGGCGCCGCCGCCGTTCGCCGCTCCGGTCGTGACGACTTTTCTTCAAGGAATTTGTCGTTTTTGAACGTTGCGCTGGATTTGCCGTCATACCATGACGTTGCAGCGTTGCAGGTCATGCTCCAGGACTTGCCACACTCTTTCCGGCCCCGGCAGACATTCCCCTCTGCGTACTCACCGCTAAGACCCGCTACCAGGTCGATATTCATGCCAGGCCTCGCCTCATCGGGCACGGCTTCTTCGGTTGTCATCACACCTGTTGTTGAAGGAAGCGCTATGTCCGTGACTCTGATCGAGGCGCGCGGGTGCGCAAATCACCTGCTCGCCAGACTCTCCGATAAAGACTTCGAGCCTTTGTGTTCGCAACTCGTGCTCGTGCATACGGCACAAAAACAAGTTCTGCATGAACGCAATGGTCCGATCCGATTTGTGTATTTCCCGTGCTCCTGCGCCATGTCCAACATGATCTTTTTCGAAGATGGCACTGCAGTCGAGGTAGGTACGGTGGGCAATGAAGGGGTCAGTGGAATTGAGCTGCTGGCCCGGGCTTCCGTGGCAACGGAAACGTCCATCTGCCAGGTTGAAGGCAAGAGCCTGCGCATGGAAGCCGGCGAATTTGCTAAAGCGATTGATGGACGGACGCCGCTGCGCCGCGTCAGCGAGTGCTATCTGCAGGGGTATCTGTCCCAGGTGTCCCAGTCAGTGGCATGCAATCGCAAGCATTCGCTGGAGGCGCGGTTTGCGCGCTGGCTGCTGGTGACGCACGACCGGGTGCTGGGAAACGAGTTTTGCCTGACCCAGGAATTCCTGGGTGACATGCTTGGCGTACAGCGGCCCAGTGTCAGCCTGGTCGCAGCGGAATTCCAGAAAGAAGGCTTGATCCAGTATGCGCGAGGTCATATAAAAATATTGGACCGGGAGCGGCTGGAAGCGACCTCGTGCGAATGTTACGCCGCGGTGCGCGCCCAGTTCAAACGCGTCCTCGGCCTGTCCTACGGTTGACACCCAGCCGGCACGGTGCGTCCAGAGCGCAGCCCGGGAGCTGTTAGCTCATCCGCATGGATTCAACGGTAGAGAGTCCGTAGGGGGGCGAAGCGAAACCCGCCGGGCGCTCCGGATGCGGGCAGGCTGGTTGCGCTTTGCCCGACCCAGCCTGCCTCACTCCTCTGGTTCATCTGGAAATCGTCATCGCCTGCGCCTTTCAACTTTCGGCGTTGAAGGCAACGACAGTGGCCAGTGGCGTTGCAAGTGCCGCCCCCGTGAAGCAGGGGCGGCGTCGCCTTGCTATAGCGCGTCGCGCAGCGCTTGTATCTGCTGCATTATCGTCGTCACCTCTCCTCCGAGGCCGCTTAACAGCGTGCGGGCCTCATCGCGGTGAGCGGTCAGGGTGGGAAGCAGCGATTGCGCGAATGCCTGCGTCTGCGTGCCGGTCGGCCGTTGTGTTTCCTCTGTAAACCGCTCGATCGCCCTGTCATGCAGCCGCTCGTTGTAAAGGGCGAAGCCGGCGTTGAATTGCTGGCCCTGCGCTACCACCAATGTTCCGTACACCAGTTGCTGCTCCGGCGATAGTTCGATTGGCAGAACGACGCCCTGGGTCTGCGCCAGCTGCTCGAGCTGCAACTGCACCGGCGTGTGCTCGGTTGCCATGCGCTGGCCATAGCCCATCACGCTGGCATTGGTGGACCTGAGAGCGCCAAGGTAGCCAAACCGGATCTCGGCCAGGTTGGACTGCGCTGCGCTGTACAGGAAGCTCGGCGTGATGTTCCTTGCCAGTTCCGATGCGTGCGCCAGATGCCCGGCGAGGTCGGGTTCCAGCGAGCGCGCCACTGCGCGGACATCGACGTCACGGCCTTCGTTGGTCATCTGCGTGCGCGCGTACCGTACCGCTTTCGCATGCGCGACGACATTGACCTCCATGTACGCGCGGTCGAAATCAGCGCCGGAGAAGCGGGCAAGATCCTCCGCGATGGCTTGCTGCTCGGGCGCGATTTCGTCGGGCAACGGCAGTTCCTTGGTCTCGGCGAACGCGGTGATGCGGCTGTTGGCCTCGGTATGCTCGTCGATCATGTTTTGCGCGAAACGCCGCACGTCCTCGTCGGTGGCGCGCTCCACCGCCAGTTCCGCCCATTCGATTTCGGCAAGGCTGCTCTGGTAGGTGAAGGCGATGAATGCCGCCGGGTCGAGGCGTTGCAGGATGTCTTCCCCGACTGCGAGGTGGGTCTTCAGGAGCGGCAGGGCGATCGCGGCGAGATAGCGCGCATTCTGATCGTCGCCGGCGCGTGCCCGCCGCATCGCGTCCGCCACGGCGGTCCGGTGTGCGGTAACGGTTTGCCACATGAAATCGCGATCGAACGGCAAGCCGGTCAGTGCGGACAGCCTTGTCACCGCGGCCGCCTGGTCGGCCGTGATATCGGTCGGCAATGTCACGCCCTTCTGTTGCGCCAGCTGCTGGATCTGGGTATTGACGATCGAATGGTGTTCAATCATTGCGCGGGCATATTCCTGGACGCCAGTGCTTTCCGCACGCGTCGGTGCGAGTTGCGCCAAACGGATCTCTGCAAGGCCAGTCTGGTAGGCGGTAGTCAGGAATGCGGTCGACGCCGCAGTGGCCGGGGTGATTGGTATTGGATTCGGTATTGTGGCTACGGGCGGCGTCGCTCCCGGCGCACCGGCTCCCGGGGTGGCGGGCGTTGCCGGCGTCGCCGGGGTTGCAGGCGTTGCCGGAGTTGCCCCTTGCGCACCGGCTCCCGGAGTGGCAGGCGTTGCCGGGGTTGCGGGCGTTGCCGGGGTCGCTCCTGTTGTGCCTGCACCGCCTGCACCGGTATCGGTTGTTTGCAAGAGGGTGGAACCGCTTCCGGTGCCACCGGCGATGATGCCGCCGTCGCCATCACTGCCGCCGCATGCGGCTAGTGACATAGCCAAAGCCAGTACAGAAATTCGTTTCATCATTTTCTCCAAGGGGATTGTCGGGCTGCCGAAAGTCCCCGTTAGCAGGTGCCGGGGATGCGCGTAGGACGGAAGGTCCGCCAGGGTAAGCTGGGACGGGTGACAAAAAGTCGACCCGCCCACCTGACACGCGGTTATGGACAGAGTCGTTTTGGCAGTCTATTACGGCCCATCGCCTTTGCAAGACGAACCGGACAGCGGCATGTGCAAGCTGGCACGGTCTATGATCTGGCGCAAAAAGAATTCCCCATGGATCGAGCTTGTGACGCAAATACGCAGCATGCCTGCAGGAAGATAGTTGCTTGCTGGTGAAGGACCGGCCTGCTGTCTCCGTTACTTGCAGCGCACGCTCCCTCAGTACGGATCGCCGTATCGCTACGGACGCAGGGATGCGTTCCTGTTTTTCTAACTGTAAGTGGCTGGCTGCATCGTGGATGCCAGCGCCCGGTTGAACTTGTACTGCGTCAACTGGCATCGTCCCGCCACGCTTCCGCCATATTCATGGGATTGAACAAGTAACTTTTGATCAGGTTTAATACCGACACCTTTGGTTCGGCGAAATTGGAGGCGATCACGCCGCACCTCCGCCGTCGCCATGCCTGACCCGGAAGTGCGTCGCTAACTATCTTCGGTATCGGAGCGCAGGGTATGTTGAGTTCAATGGTTTGCCGCTACGCGGATTTCTCCCAGGCCTGGTACAAGGCAAAGGAATGCGAGCTGAGAATTCGCGAGATCTACCGGGGCCACTCGGCGACAGAAGTGGATTTCGTCGGACGAAAATTCTGGGAGTGGTGCGCGATCGCGCAGGCGCTGGACGAACGTGCGATGCTGCGGCCGGGGAGATCCGGTTTGGGCTTTGCGGTCGGCACCGAGCCGCTGGCTTCCTTTTTCGCGTCGCGAGGATGCCGGATACTGGCGAGCGATCTCAATCCGAAGGAATCGAATACGGGTTGGATCGAGCGCAATGAGCACGCGGCCTGCCTGGACGCGGTCTACCATCATCAATTGCTCGACCGCCGCGAGTTCGACAGGCTGGTCGACTTCCAGTACGCGGATATGCGTACCCTGCAGGGACTGTCCGGGACTTACGATTTCGTCTGGAGCTCCTGCGCGCTTGAACATCTCGGCAGCCTGCAGGCCGGGCTGGATTTCGTCCTTGCGTCCGCAAGCCTGCTCAGGCCGGGTGGCGTCGCCGTGCACACGACCGAGTTCAACGTGCGCTCCAATGTCGATACGCTTGAGACGGGCGACAACGTGATTTACCGGCAGCGGGATATCCTGGCCCTCTCGGAATCCCTGAAGAAACAGGGAATGACCCTGGCAACGCCGAACTTCGACTGCGGCGACCACCAGTTCGACATCGACTTCGACCGGCCGCCTTATTTTTCCTCCGGAAAGCCGCACATCAAACTGGAACTCGGCGGGCATGTCTGCACGTCTTTCATGCTGATCGTGGAAAAGTCCGAGAGCAAGGTTTCACGGAAGCACTCTCCGCTGGAAACATTGCGCCGTCTCGGTTCACGCTTCATTGCGGCCCATCCGCCCCGGTGACAGGGGCAAGTGCGCGATGATCGTGGTCCGGCTAAAGCTTTCCTGCGCGTGCCGACTGCGGCCCGCCCTTGAGCCATTGAAATCCTTCGTGCTTGGTGATGGCGGCGATTTCGATCGCGCCACCGACGGTCTTCGGCCTTGATACGGAAAACCGGACGAAGCCAATCGTGGTTTCGACCAGAAATCGCGCAAGTTCGGCGGCGTCCCGGATCGGCATGGCTTCCAGGAACAGCAGTTCGTACAAGGCGGGCGCAAGCCGGCTGCGAAGATCCTGGCCGTCAGGCGCCGTCGGGTAAAGTTCCTGGACCAGGTCATTGAAGCGGCCGCTCAGGCCCAGCACCAGCCGGTCCAGCGCCTCTCCGTCGCCGGCCCAGCGCGGCCCGAAATCGGCCTCATGCTGCACACAGACCGGCGGCGGGCAGCCGGTATCGTCCAGCAGGATATCCCAGGCTTCGGCAAGCGGCCGGCCGGCGGAGTATCCGCACAGACGTACCTGCGAGCGGACCGTGCCCGCGAAGGCTTGTACCTTTTCCTCGAACAGGAATTGCCGCACGCGCCACGCGAGCTGCTCCACCGTATAGCTTTCCGGCTGCAGTTTCCAATCCTGATAGCGGATGTCGCCGCCACTCAGGCGCACGCCCAGGTCCTTGAGCAGGGTGTCAAGCGACTCGTTGCCGATCCCGCCCGATCCGGCAACCATCACGCCTACCGGTATGCCGTCGACGATATTCCTGATTTTGTGCGAGTGGTGATAAACCATGCCGCTGGCAAACGAACTTGCGCTGTCGGCCGCCATCACGATGCCGTCATTGATCTTTACGGATACTAGTATGGTCATCCGGAACGCTCCTTTCCGTATCGGCGGTAGTCGAGAACAGGTCCCATGCGGCAATGAACAGGGCGGCGATCACCGGGCCGATGACAAAACCGTTGAGGCCGAAAAGCCCCATCCCGCCCAGCGTCGAGATGAGCACGACGTAGTCGGGCATCTGGGTGTCTTTGCCGACCAGGATAGGACGCAACACGTTGTCGACCAGCCCGATCACGACGATGCCGAACACGATCAAGGTCGCGCCCTGCCAGATCGCGCCGGTGAGAAGAAAATAGATCGCGACCGGACCCCAGATCAAACCGGCGCCGATCGCGGGCAGCAAGGACAGAAACGCCATGACGACGCCCCATACCAGCGGGCTCTGGATGCCAAGAATCCAGAACATCAGGCCGCCCAGGGCGCCTTGCGTTGCTGCGACGACGATGTTGCCCTTGACCGTCGCCCGGATCACGGTCGTGAACTTGCCGAACAGGTTGCGCTTGTGTTCGGCGCTGAGGGGGATCGCCTGCTTGATCGTGCGCGACAAACTCCGCCCGTCGCGCAACAGGAAGAACAGCAGGTACAGCATGATGCCGAAGCTGATGATGAACTCGAACGTGTTCTGGCCAATGGTGAAGGCCTGCGTCGCGATGAGCTGGCTGCCCTGGACCGCCGCGGCCGACATCTTTTCTTGCAGCGCCAGCAGGTTGCCCAGCTCGAAGCGGTTCAGCAGCCTGACGATCCAGGATGGCAGCGCGTTGATGATCTGCTGAAAATATCCACCGAAATCCAGCGTCCCCGACCGGATCTCCTGATACACCGCCGTTCCTTCCTGCACCAGTGCGGCGGCAATCAATGCGAGCGGGAAAATCACGATAATCAGCGACAGCAGCAAGGTCACGAGCGCAGCCAGGTTTTGTCTGCCAGGCATCGCGCGCAGAAACTGGCGGTGGAACGGTTCGAACAGAATGGCGAGCACGGTTCCCCAGAACAGGGCACCATAGAAAGGCCAAAGTATCCATCCGAATGCGAGGGAGACCGCCAGCAACAGGCTCAGAAACGCTGTCCGGTGAAGCTCAGGGTGATCCATCGATTCCTCCTTTGGGAAGAACCTTGCACGAAATGCGCCCGCTCCGGATTGCGAGCAGTCATCCCGGCGCGCAAAAACTTTTGCTGGATGATCGCCAAAAGAAAGGCGGGACAAAACAGAGGAAGGGCGGGACCTCGGCGGAGGTCAGGCAAGCGCGCCCTGGACAGACGTTGGTTGCCGTGAGTCAAACCGGAAATGCCGCGATGCAGCCGCGGCGCCTGCGGCGGCCGTAGCGCACGGTGCGTTTGGCACATTCCCGGTTCGCTTACGACCGGCTGTGCGGAAAGGCGCGCTTGAAGAATTCGATCGTGAGTCGAAGTTGCCGCCGCTTCGGCGCCAGGAGCGCGGTCACCGAACAGTTGAGCGCGACGGGATCGCTGGCGGGAAAAGTGAAGCCCAATGCTTCGTCCAGGGATGCATCACGCCGTTCCTGTTCGCGCCTGTTTTCCTGGCGTTGCTGCAAGCTTGCATCCTCGCCGGAGGTGGCTGAAAAATATTTGTCCATGATGCAGTTCCTTCCTAAAATTGTTGAGGCGCTCCGCATATCCGGCAGGTAAAAAGGGAATGCAACAGTGGAGACCTGCAAATCTATCATTGACCAAAACAGCGGCCGCGTCGGTGGGCAGCCGCACATAAGGCTCCTTGTCTGCAACGGCTTTTGGAGCCCCGGGAGGCACGGTGGCTGTCTTGCATACTCCACAGCAGAACCATCTTCTGGCGGTATTGCCTCCCGAGGAATTCGGACGCCTGCAGCCGCACCTTGAACTGGTTTCGATGCCGCTTGGAAAAGTGCTTTACGAATCGGGCAGCCAGATGCAGCATGTCTACTTTCCCACGACCAGCATCGTGTCCCTACTCTATGTGATGGAGGATGGCGCGTCCGGCGAGATCGCCATGGTCGGCAACGAAGGGATACTCGGCATTGCGCTGTTCATGGGGGGCGGTACCACGCCGAGCCGGGCGGTGGTGCAGAGCGCCGGGCACGGTTACCGGCTGCGAGCGGCACTGCTCAGGGATGAATTCAACCGCGCCGGTCCGATGCTGCACTTGCTGCTTCGCTATACGCAGGCGCTGATTACGCAGATGGCGCAGACCGCCGTCTGCAACCGGCACCATAGCGTCGATCAGCAGCTCTGCCGCTGGCTGCTGATGAGCCTTGACCGTCTTTCTTCAAGCGAGCTGTTCATGACGCAGGAACTGATCGCCAACCTGCTAGGCGTCCGCCGCGAGGGCGTGACCGAGGCGGCGGGAAAACTACAGAGCGCCGGCCTGATCCACTATCGCCGCGGCCATATCACGGTCGTCGACCGGGCCGGACTCGAATCACGCGCCTGCGAATGCTATCAAGTCGTGAAAAAAGAGTTTGAACGGCTGTTACCGGACCTCACCGCGGCCTGAGCGCCTTCATCGTCAAGCTAGGGCGACCCGGCGGTATTTCCGGTATTCAGGACGGCGCGACGTCGTCAACCACCCGCTTCGCTCGTAAAGATGACCAGGCTGCATACAGCATTGCGCGATGTTGCGTCCAGGAACGCATGGTGCCTGCCCAGGTGATGCGATCGTTGTCGACCGCAAACTCATAGCTGCCGCTCTTCATGCGCTGCGCCGGCGCGGAGGCCGCGTCGCTGCCGGCCAGGGGCGGCCGGACTTTGACCTGGCTATTGACGCCGTGGACACTGAGCAGGCTGCTGACCTCCGTTTCCGCAATGCGGCGTTCATAGCCCGCGGCAACGTTCCCCGACAAGGTCACCCAGCCGTTTGACACCATGACACCGATCGCGTAATCCTGCTCCGGCTTCAGGCGGCGCAGCACGCGTTCGCAGTCGTGGGCGATGTCGTCGTCCGCAGGAGTGATATCGGGAGCGAATACCTTCAGCTGTGCCGATATTCCTTTTACGCCGACGATGCGTCTTGCCGCCGATTCGATCAGCCAGCGTTCGCCGTCGCCGTCTACCACGCCGGTCAATGCGACCACACCGTCCCTGACCTGAATGCCTATCGCCGCCGCGCGCACGGAGGGTTCCATTTCCAGTTCATCCCTCACGTCCTGCTCGATCTGCAGATCCGTTCTCGCGCCGAAACCAGGCTGTGCACCCTGATCTGCCGACGCAGGTGAATTTTCCGAATGCCGGCCGGGCTGTCTAAAGGCTGCGAAATAGGGGTTGCTTTGGGGCCAATAGGCGGTTTGGTAGTGGTGCATACATATTCCCGTTCGTGGTTCATGTGAGGCTGGTGGCGCAAGAAGTGGAGCGCGAAGCGGTATGCGCCAGGCCGAAAATCCGGAGCTTTTGAAGCAGGGTGGGCCGGCAACGGGGCGGCGTCTGTGCGGCGCCGAACATAGACCGCGCCGCGCGTGCTCTCTCATGTGCGCACGCGAGAACCTCCAGCCTTATTCGCAATCAAAACCTGTGCGACCAGTTCTTTCTGCATGAAAGGAGACGACATGAATCGCGATCAAATCAAGGGCGGCTTTAAGGATACAGCCGGCAGGATTCAAAGAAAATTTGGCCAGCTGTTTGGCAATAATCGACAGGAAGCGAGCGGCGCGACGACTCAGGCGGAAGGCAAAACGCAGAAAACGGTTGGCGACGTGAGCGACACGCTTGGAAAGGCGAAGGAAAACCTGAAAGACACCCTTAAGAGGTGAGAAACCGGGTCGAGGCATGTTTTGCAGAGAACGGCGGGTTTTCCCGCCGTTTTCATTTTTCAGCTATGTTCGCTCCCGCACCGACGGCGTTGCGTCCATCACCGATCATCACCAAGAACTCCCCCCTGTCGTGACATGACCGGTCCCTGGGGCTCGGCTTCCGTCGTAATGAGTCAGTCATCCGACCTCCCAAAGCAAAGGACTCATCATGTCCATTCCTACACTCCAGTACAAAGGATACGCGCTGCGCGCTTATGCCCAGCGCACGCTTCCGCTTTATCGCGATCCCTATGCGGCCGGGCCGCATCGATATGCGTCCGTCGTCCGCATCGATGCCATTCCGCCAGGTGAAGGCATACCCCGGCGTTACCAGGCAGAGTTCAAAGGCACCGACCCGACTACGGACGTCGACGCGCCTGAACGGGCGATGCAGTACGCAAGGGACATCGTCGACGGCAAGGTGCAGCCGCAAATGCTCTGAGCGTGCCGGGGGCTGCGCCCCCGCGCAACGCCGGCCCAAATGTTCGTCACAACAGGAGCACACCATGGCTACCACCGGATCCACAAACAGCAACGCGAGCCAGGACTGGCAAATGGAAAAAGAACGCCGCGCGTTGCCTGCCGATGAAAGAGATGCCGCGGCATCGCTGGGTGTCGGCTTTGACGGCCGTTTTTATCGGTACAGGGCGTTTCGCTACGACCTATGCTCGGATGCGGTCCGTTACGCAAAGCTGGATCGAGACAAGCCGCAATATCGGGGAAAGGTGATTCGCGCCGTTCCCTGGGAAAAGCCGATCGAACCGACCGACGAGGAACAGCGCCTGATGCAGGAGCTGAAGATTACGTTCGACGGAAGATACTATCGCTATGAAAGTTATCGCTACGAAAACTGCGCCGACGCGGCGAACTATGCAAGGCTGCGATATCGTGAAAGCGGGCGGTGACCCCGTGACCCCTTGACGCCGGGAGCGGCGCCAGTGGCCGGCGGCAAAAAGACCGCAGGGCGGCGCCCCTCTAGTGATAACTCATCCCCGCGCGCACCTTGCCGCGGAACACCCAGTACGACCAGAATACATAGAGCAGGATGACCGGAAGCAGGAACATCGTGCCCACCATCAGGAATTGCTGCGACATCGGCGGGGCCGCGGCGTCCCACAGCGTAATCGACGGCGGCGCGACGTACGGCCACAGGGAAATGATGAGCCCGGTGTAGGACAGGAAGAACAGGCCCATCGTGCACAGGAAGGGCAGCACGTCGCGCCGCCGGTCCAGCGCGTACCAGAGGAGCCCGGCCAGCACGACGGTCAGGATCGGCACCGGGGAGAAGTAGATCAGGTTCGGCAGGCTGAACCAGCGCTGCGCAATGCGCGGCTCTTCCAGCGGCGTCCACACGCTCACCATCAGGATGAAGGCGAGCAGGCCGAGCAGGAACCAGCGCGACATCCGCCGCGCCCACTCCTGCAGCTCGCCTTCGGTTTTCATGTACAGCCAGGTTGCGCCGAGCAGGCTGTATCCGACGATCAGGCCCAGCCCGGTCAGCAGCGGAAACGGCGCGATCCAGTCCCAGCTGGTGCCCGCGAACACCCGTCCCTCGACCGGAAAGCCGCGGATGAAATTCCCCAGGACCACGCCCTGCGCAAAGGTGGCGATCAGCGAGCCGTAGGCAAAAGCCGCGTTCCACAAGTGCTTGCGCGCATCCGGCGCGTCGCGGAATTCAAAGGCCACGCCGCGAAACAGCAGGCCGAGCAGCATCAGCAGGATGGGGAAATACACGGCGGGGATGATGACCGCGAACGCCAGCGGGAATACCGCCAGCAGGCCGCCGCCGCCGAGGATCAGCCAGGTTTCGTTAAAGTCCCAGATCGGCGCCACCGAGGCCACCATCACATCGCGGTCTTCATCCTGCCGGCGGAAGAAGAACAGGATGCCCACGCCGAGATCGAAGCCGTCGAGCAGCACGTACATCAGCACCGCGAGCGACAGGATGAAGGCCCACAGCGGCACCAGGTCAAGCGTCATGGCGTCCTCCCAGCCCGCGGACCACGGGCACGTTTACCGTATCGTCATGCGCGGCGACCGCCGACAGCGGCCGCTTCGGATGCGCCTGGGCCTCATGCTCCTCCTTTTCCGGCGGTCCGATGCGCACCAGGCGGCGCAGCAGGATGAAGCCGGCGCCGAAGATGATCAGGTAGCTGATGACGTAGGTCGCAAGCGATATCGCGACATCGCTTGTGGTCAGGGAAGGCGTGACGCCCTCGCTGGTGCGCATCAGCCCGTAGATGACCCAGGGCTGGCGCCCGACCTCGGTCGTGGTCCAGCCGGCGAGCACCGCGATGAAGCCGAGCGGCGAAACCAGCATGCACAAGCGCAGGTACCAGGGCCTGTCGAACAGCCGCTTTCTTTTCCACAGCACGAGGCCGATGACCACGGTCGCCAGCATCACCAGCGCGATGCCGACCATCGTGCGGAAGGCGAAGTAGACAATGGCGACCGGCGGACGGTCTTCCTTCGGCCACTCCTTCAGGCCCTTCACCTCGCCGTCCCAGTCATGCGTGAGGTACAGGCTCGCGAACTTCGGTATCGCGATCTCGTAATGATTCATTTCGGCCTCTTCGTCGGGAATGGCGAAGATCGAGGCCGGCACGCCGCGCCCGGTTTCCCACAATCCTTCCATCGCCGCCACCTTGGCCGGCTGGTGCTCCAGCGTATTCAGGCCGTGCAGGTCGCCGAGCAGGATCTGCAGCGGAACCATGATGCCAAGAAAGGCCAGCGACATGCGCATCATGATCTTGCTCTCCGCCGGGAACCGGTTTTGCCGCAGGTAATACGCACCGACGCCGAGGATCACAAAGGCGGTGGTCACCAGGAAAGCGGTGACGGTATGCGTGAGCCGGTAGGGAAAGGATGGCGTGAAGATGATCTCGAACATGCTGGTCGGCATATACCGTCCGTCCACCACCTCGAATCCCCGCGGCGTCTGCATCCAGCTGTTGACCGCCAGGATCCAGAACGAGGACATCAAGGTGCCGAGCGCGACCATTACCGCAGACAGTGCGTGCGCCCATTGCGGCACCAGGTTGCGCCCGAACAGCAGTACGCCGAGGAATGCCGCTTCGAGGAAGAATGCGGTCACGACCTCGTATGCGAGCAGGGATCCGGTGACATTCGATGCCTGGTCCGAGAAGCGGCTCCAGTTGGTGCCGAACTGGAAAGGCATGACGATGCCGGACACCACACCCATGCCGAAGGAAATCGCGAAGATCTTGATCCAGTAGGCGGAGAGCCGCCTGATCGTATCGTCCTTCGTGATCCACCATCGCACTTCCAGGGTCGCGATATAGCAGGCCAGCCCGACGGTAAATGCCGGCAGCAGGATATGAAATGCGACAACCCAGGCGAACTGTATCCTCGAGAGCAACAATGCATCCACGGAGAGCCTCTTCGTTTTTCACGACGGTTCAAACACATCCGTGGAAAGCGGCAGGGCGCCTTTCCGCCGGAAGACTCTGGATTGCAGTCCGAACAATATGACCGGATCGCGGCGCTGGTGGTTCATTGCAGTTCCTTACACAACCCCTTGCTGCCGGCACGCGGTGACGCGGCTCATGACCGGCGTCCGGGCGAAGAACTTTTGACGCTTCCCGCGCGTCGCAGAGAGACCGGCGGCCGTTTGTCGCCGACCGCAAGGAATCGCCATGAATGAACAGCAAGCAAGGGATATCGCCGGCCGCTTCATTGACCAGCTGCATCAGCTCGAAGACGGCGACAAGGCAGTCGCGGACCGGCTTGCCGACATGTTTGCCGACGGCGCCGAACTGACCAATCCGGTGATCGAACACAATGGCGGAAGCCGGCGCGGCCGCGACCAGATCGCCGCCTTCTGGCGGCAGTATGCCGATACCTTCGGCGCGATCCATTCCGAATTCTTCGACGTCACTACCAGCGACCACTCCGCCGGCCTGTTCTGGCGTTCCAGCGGCACCGGTCCCGCGGGCGACCCGATGGAGTACGACGGCGTGAGCCTTCTCGTTTTCGACGACGCCGGGAAAATCACCCGTTTCCAGGGATTCTTCGACACGCGCCGGCTTTCGGCGCGGGCAACGCACTGAACAGGGAGGCATCATGCGGGCAAGCGACCTGCGTCAACTGATCGGCCGTCTCGAGCACCTGAGAGACGCGCTGCGCGAGGTGCCGGCCAACCGCGCACTGCCGCAGGACGATCCGCTGGTGAGGGATGCATCGGATTGCGAACTGATGCTGCCTTCGATCCTGACCGCCGGCTCCCTGAGGGAAACGGTGATGCGCAAGTTGAATACGGCCGCCGTTCTGCTCGAGCGCGCGATCAAGCACGAAGAACTTGCGCCCGATGTGCAACTCGCCGCCGATGAAGGCTACCTGGCGGACGAAGATGACCTTGATGCTGCCGCACGGCAGTCCCGGCAGGAACGGCGGCGCGCGGATTCCTAGGCGCGCGACCGATGCCGTCTGCCGCCGCCCGCCAGGCATGCGGTCTTCGGCGGTACTTTTAGAACTTTGACCAGAAATGATGATCGGACAACGGTTAGCGGAATGATTAATTCGTCCGGCCATTACCCGGACTCAGTGATAAGAAAGGACATTCTATGCTTGGTCGTCGCATTGCTACCGCCGTTGCACTTGCCGCTGGCGGATATCTGTTGTCGAAACAATTGAAACGGTCTCGCGGTTCCGATATGGAATCGACGGTGGAAGAATCAATTGAAGTGGATGTGCCCATCAGCACGGCTTACAACCAGTGGACGCAGTTCGAGGACTTGCCCAAGTTCATGGACAGCGTTCATGAAGTGCGCCAGCTTGATGACAAGCACCTGCACTGGAAAGCTAGTGTTGCCGGCAAGGAAAAGGAGTGGGATGCCGAGATAACGGAACAGCTTCCGGAAGAGCGCATCGCATGGCGCAGTCTCGGCGGCGTGCGCAATGCCGGCGTGGTGACCTTCCACAAGATCTCTGACAACAAGACCCGCGTGATGCTGCAGATGGATTACGATCCGCAATCGATCGATGAAAAGATCGGTGACGCTCTCGGTTTCGTGAAGATGCAGACAAAATCCAACCTCCAGCGCTACAAGCAACTGGTGGAAAGCCGCGGTACCGAAACAGGTGCGTGGCGCGGCACGATACCGCGTCAGTAAAGCGCTTTTTTCTCGCTCGCTACGACCGCTGGTCCCGCTGTGACGGAATCAGGCACATCGGGACCAGCCGCATGAGGGCTGGCAGTCAAGCGACGGCCAGCCCTTTTATTTCGGGCTGCCGGCGTTCCGCCACCGCGCATGGCTTTGCATCGCCTCGAAGCGGGAGACTTTGGTTATGGCCGGCGAAGAGCCGTCAGACCGGCCCGGATGCCTGTAACGCGCCGGCATCGAAGCGGCGCTCGCGTTTGAACTGCTCGAGTGCCTGGATCACTTTCTTCCGGATACCGGGCTCGGATGGCGAGTGACCGGCGTCCGCGGCGATATGCAGCACCGATCCCGGCCAGGCACGGTGGACTTGATAGGCGGCCGCGGGCGGCGCGATGACGTCATGTCCCCCTTGCACGATCATCAGCGGCAGATGGGCGATGCGGTCGATGCGGGCGATCAGCTGATCCTGTTCCAGGAACATGTTGTTCCTGAAGTAGAACGCATCGAGCCGGCCCACGCCATAGACCACCGTGTCGTTCTTCGCCGCTTCCTCGACCAGCTGCGGATCATGGCGCAGCAGCGAACAGGCTTCCGTGTACTTGAACCACATCCGCGCGGCTTCCATGCGGCGCTCCGCATCCGTGCCGAAGAGCCGCTTCTCGAAGGCGGTCAAGATGTCGGATCGCTCCTCTGCCGGCAGCCACTGCACAAAGTCGTCATGCGCCTTCGGGAAAAACAGGCGCATCCCGTGCAGGAACCAGTCGATCTCCGAGGGCGTGCCGAGAAAGATGCCGCGCAGTGTGAAGCCGAGGCAGGAATCCGGATAAGTCTGTCCATACGCGAGGGACAGCGTGGTTCCCCACGAGCCGCCGGCGACCAGCCATTGTTCGATGCCAAGCATCTTGCGCAGCTTTTCCATGTCGTCCACCAGGAGCCGGGTCGTATTGCCTTCTACCTCGGCCAGGGGCGTGGAGCGATAGGCGCCGCGCTGGTCGAACAGGATGATGCGATAGGCATCCGGGTCGAACCACTGGCGCTTTTCCGGGGACGAACCGCCGCCCGGGCCGCCATGCACGTACACCACGGGGATCCCGTCCGGGTTTCCGCTTTCTTCCCAGTAAATGGTGTGCAGGCTATCCACCGGGAGCATGCCGGTGCGCCGCGCTTCAATCGGCGGAAACAGGGAAAGATCGGGGGAGGCATCCATGGCGTCGTGTGCGAAGTGGTAAAAGGCGAGATCAGGGGGTGTTCTGATCCTGACAGCGCCGGCATGAAAAAGGTCAATGGTTTTGGCAGCGTTCCGTTGGCCGGCGGCTGATGCGCAAGAATATGCAGGCAACGCGAGGACGCTGCATTCGGAAATGCGATGCCGCACCATATCCCGGCTGCACTTTCGAAAACGACGGTGAAAGCCCGGCTCCTGCCCGCTTATTTCCGACGAAGTTATGCGCTATCCGTTGTTGTGCTTGTGCCGGCTGTGCCAGGATCAATCCGATTGCCGCCATCAACCGATAAGGAGTGCCGCCCATGATTGCCAATGCCCGCACCGATTCCATTTGTCATGCACGTCGCCGATCGCTGAATTTCTGCGGCCTAGCTGTCGTGCTGTCGCTGACCGGGATGCCCGTGCATGCCGAGTCGGCAGTCCCGCTGGATGTGCCGTACGTGCCCACGCCGCAGCTGGTGGCAGAGCGCATGCTGAAGATGGCCAGGGTCGGCAGGAGCGACGTCGTGTATGACCTGGGTTGCGGCGACGGGCGCCTGGTGATCACGGCCGCGAAAAAGCACGGCGCGCGCGGGGTCGGCATCGACATCGATCCGGCGCGCATCCGGCAGGCGCAGGCCAGGGCGAAGGCCGCGCGGGTCGAGAATCGCGTGGAATTTATCCTTGGCGACCTGTTTCAGGCCGACCTGGCCAGGGCGACCGTGGTCACGCTCTACCTGCTCCCCAGGATCAACCGCCAGTTGCGCCCTCAGCTGTGGCAGCAGCTCGCGGTAGGGACCAGGGTCGTCTCGCACGGCTTTGACATGGGGGAAGAGTGGCCGCCCGAACGCACCGAAACTGTCGACGGGTCGCCGATTTACTACTGGACGATTACCGAAGCGCACAAGAAACCGGCCAAGGGATAAGCGTAACGGGCAATACGGGGAGTGCGGCCGCGGCGACCGGGCCGCCGCCTCCCGGACGGTTCAAGGCCGGGACGCAAGGCCCGTCCATTGCAGGAATTCCCTCAACCGGTGCCCTCTCCAGAGCGGTCCCCCGAGTCCCGCATATCCGGCTATGCCGGCAGGATGCCAGTCGATATGGCGTTCCGCGCCTTTACCGTCGCTCGCATACCGCTGTGCAGGCCGGGTTCGCGACAAGACGCGCAGAATCTCCGCGTCAGGAAGGGCATGAGCAAGATCCAGCGGCGTATCGCCGGCCATATCCATGACGTGCATGCCGGCATCGGCGGCAAGAAGGAGCTGCACCGTGCGGAGGTCGCCGGAGCGCACTGCAAGATGCAGGGCGGTTTGCCCTGCGCTGTCCGGCTGGTCAACCCTGGCGCCGGCGCCTGACAGAACACGGATGACGCCGGTACTGCCGGAAAGTACAGCCAAATGTAATGCGGTCATCCCTTCACTCTCTTCCGCATCCAAAGGAACGCCATGAGCCAACAGGAGGTGCGCGATACTTGGCGTCTTATTGGCGGCGGCCCAATGCAATGCGTTGTAGCCAAGGTCATCGGCATGATCGAGCCGGCTTCCTGCCTGCAGAAGAAGGCGGACGACATCATAGTGCCCGCTTCCCGCGGCCAGAAACAACGGCGTCACACCGTAATCATCCGGCTCGTCTTGTATGGCGCCCGCGTCGAGAAGCGAAATCACGGCGTCGGTCTGGCCGCCAATGGCAGCGATATGCAGGGCAGTCATTCCACCGTGATCTTTCGCATTCACGTCACTGCCTCTTTCCAGAAGCACGCGCAGGATGCCGGGATCGTCGGAACTGCAAGCGAAGTGCAGTGCCGACCAACCGTTCAGGTCCATGCCATTGACCAGGGCGCCTCCGTTCAGGCACTTGTTTGTTGCAAGGACGTCGGCGCGCGTCACGGCATCGATTAAGTGGTGATCCAGCTCGTTCATCTCACGTACCTCTTTTGACTCCTGCCAGGCCGTGACAGGATCGGAAGGGAAAGCAATTGCAGTTATCGGAACTGGTTGCGGTGTGTGGGACCGCCGGTCGTATCGACCCGGTCGATCTCCTCACCAGTATCCAGCGCCTCAATGCCAATGCCAGCGCCTTCGGATGGGAAAAGTGCATGAACCCGCTGCGCAAGCGACAGCCCGGATTTTTCGCACCAACTAAAGCGCTGTTCGCCACCAGCAGTAAGTGGCAGGCCTGAAAAGATCAGGCAATGAACACAGTATTGGCGTGTATCAGCGGCCCTTCTGTCCGGTAGCTAACAGAAGGGCACGGAAATATCAGAAAAATTGCGCGCTGATGCAGGGAATTTCTATACGAGACGTAAGAAATGGCCTTTACGGAGCGGGGCTGGTGGCGATCCGGGCTAGAGCAACTGATTGAACTGCTTGCTCACAATGGCATCGCACTTGCAGCACGTCTCCTTATATACCTTCACGATTGCAAGGCAATGGCACCCCGCGCAACTTGCAAGCAGCCGAACCTTTGCCCTGTGGCGGCGGTCAGAACTCCTCTCTTGAAGCCTGGATATGCCGGGCTCCGACACCTGAATGGAGGGAAATTGCGATGGCAGCGAAAATGAAGGCCGCGGTGGTGCATGAATTCGGCAAACCCCTTGTGGTCGAGGACGTCGACGTGCCTGAGGTTGGTCCTGGTCAAGTCCTGATCAAGGTGGTGGCCTCGGGCGTTTGCCACACCGATTTGCATGCCGCGGAGGGCGACTGGCCGGTCAAGCCGGCCTTGCCCTTCATTCCGGGGCACGAAGGGGTGGGCTATGTCGCCAAGGCAGGCGCCGGCGTGAAGATCCTGAAAGAAGGCGACCGCGTCGGGGTGCCATGGCTGCATACTGCATGCGGGCACTGCGAGCATTGCATGACGGGATGGGAGACGCTGTGCGGCGGGCAGCAGATGACGGGCTACTCCGTCAACGGCGGTTATGCGGAATATGTGCTTGCCGATCCTTTTTACGTCGGCCGGCTGCCGGACAATCTTGAATTCGCGCCGGCGGCGCCGATCCTGTGCGCCGGCGTGACCGTCTACAAGGGAATCAAGGTGCTCGATTGCAAGCCGGGTGAATGGATCGCGGTGTCAGGTATCGGCGGACTGGGCCACATGGCGGTGCAGTACGCGAAGGCGATGGGTTTTCATGTGATCGCTGTGGATATCGACGACGCCAAGCTGAGCCTCGCACAGAGCCTCGGTGCGGACATGACGATCAACTGCTCGCAGCAGGACGCGCCCGCGGTGGTGCAGTCCGCCATTGCCGGCGCCCACGGCGTGCTGGTCACCGCCGTGTCGCGCCCGGCCTTCGCGCAGGCGGTAGGCATGCTGCACAAGCGGGGAACGATGTCGCTGGTCGGACTGCCGCCCGGGAGCTTCGAACTGCCGATCTTCGATGTCGTGCTCAATGCGAAGACGATCAGGGGATCGATCGTGGGTACCCGCAAGGACCTGGAGGAAGCATTGATGTTCGCCGGCGAAGGCAAGGTCAAGTCCCATATCTCGACCGACCGCCTCGATAACGTCAACGCCATCCTCGGCAAGCTGAAAGGCGGCCAGGTCGAAGGACGGATTGTGATGGAAATCTAGGCCATGGGGCGGCGCGGAGCGCTCGCGGCGCTCCCCGCCGCCGAAAGCGGCTAAAATTCCATGCAGCCCTGCCGCATGTGAAGCCATCCTCGTGCTCCGGCCGGCGGGCATTCAGCCACCACACACAAGCGAGTCGCGACCGATATGGCAATCAATCCGCAGGCAGTCGAGGAGTTGATCAAGGAAATCGAGCTGGCCGATCCGATCGATTGGGGCATGCTGAATATCAGCGAGGAGGATGCAACGCGCCTGATTGCCTTGTCCGTGGTTGACCACTATGAACAGTACATCAGGCCGATGTCCGAGAGCGATCGCGAGTATATCTATGTATCCTCGATCGCCAAGCTGACACTCGAAAACTTTGTGCTCAACATCAAGCTGGCACAGGCGACAGGGACCGGCGGTTAGGGAGCCGTCTCCGCCGCAACGATTGTCGCTGCGTCCGCCCGCGGCGCCCCTCAGTGAACACTGCCGGCGAGTGCCGCCGGCGGCGCGATCCAGTGTCCCTGCACATAATCGATCCCGATGCGGGACAGCACGTCCGCGGTAGCCTGGTCCTCGACGCACAGGGCGATGGTTTTTTTTCCCATCAGGTGCGCGATATCGTTGACCGACTTCACCATTTCCTCGTCGACTGCACTATGGGTCACGGCTGACACCAGTTCGGTATCGATCTTGACGAAATCGGCGGGCAAGCGCTTCAGATGCTGGAACGACGCCATGCCCTTTCCAAAATGGTCGAGCGATACCTTGCATCCGATCGCGTGCAGCCCGTCGACCATCGCCAGGCTTTTCCGCATGTCGGCCACGACCGCGGATTCGGTGACTTCGAAACAAAGCTTTTCCGCGCCGATTCGGAATTGCGGCAGCAGGCCGGCGACATGGGCGAGAAACGATTCATCCATCAGGGTCGTGGGCGAGAGGTTGATCACGCACAGTTCGAGCTTCTCGGCATGCGCCGGATTCGCTTCCAGCCAGTGCAGGACCTGCTCTATCACCCAGCGATCGATCGTGGGCATCAGGGCATGCCGCTCGGCGGCAGGCAGGAACCGCTCCGGCAATATCACTCCCTCGTGCGGGTCGGCCAGGCGCACCAGCACCTCGTAGCGCAGGCCGCTGGCGCCGCTCGCATCGACAATCGGCTGGTAATGCAGCTGCAGCCGGCCCTGGCGCATCGCGTCGCCCAGGCGCGAAGGCCAGTCGATGTCGTCCTTGCGTTGTGCCGCGGCCGTTTCGCCCGGCCGCTGGCATACGATCTGGCCGCGGCCTTTCGCCTTCGCCGCATAACACGCATGATCGGCCAGCTGCAGCAGTTCCTGGATGTTGCGGACGGTCTCGTCGAAGCTCACCAGGCCGATGCTGACGCCGACCTTGAAAATCCGATCCTTGCACACGAACTGGAAGTCGCGGGTCGCCTGCAGGATCTTGTTCGCGATCGCGTACGCCTCCTCAAGCGAACAATGGTCGGCGATGAGCGCGAATTCATCGCCGCCGAGCCGGGCCAGGGTGTCGCGATCGCGTATCTTGCCGAGGTAGACCGCGGCGAGCTGGTTCAGCAGCCGGTCGCCGGCCTGGTGGCCGCAGGCGTCGTTGACGATCTTGAACTGGTCGAGGTCCATGAAGAGCAAGGCGCCGGCGAAATGCCCATGCGAGGCGTGCTCCAGCGAACGCTGCAGCCGGTTTTCGAACTCGCTGCGGTTCACCAGCCCGGTGAGCGCGTCGTGCGCCGCCCGGTAGGCGGTTGCCCTCTGCTGCTGCCGCGACGCCGTGACGTCCCGGAACACGATCACGCCGCCGGCGGTCTGCCCGTCGGGCAGGCAAATCGCGGTGGCGGTATCTTCGATCGCATATTGCGTGCCGTCCCTGCCAAGCAGTACGGCGGGAGAATTCTGCGGGGTAAGCCGCCCGTGTTGCAGCCATGTGATCAACTGGTGTTCCTGCGACTCGCCGGACACTTCGTCCACCGCGTGAAATACCTCCGAGAACGGGCGGCCGAGTGCATCCGCGCTGCGCCAGCCGGTCAGCCGCTCGGCGGTCGCATTCAGGTAGTCGACCTTGCCGTTCGTGTCGACCGAAATCACCGCTTCCCCGATCGCTCCCAGCGTCACCTGTGCGCGTTCCTTTTCGGCGGCAAGCTGCTCCATGAGCGACTTGCGGACGCCGATGTCACGCGTGATCTTGCAGAAGCCTTTCAGCTCGCCATCGGGATTCTTGATGGCAATGAGCTCGATCATCGCCCAGAAGCGCCCGCCATCCTTTTTGCGGCGCCAGGTTTCTTCCTGGTAGGTACCGTTTTCCGCCGCCAAGGCAAGGTTGTGTTGCGGCCGTCCCGCCTCGCGGTCTTCATCGGTGTACAGAAGTCCGAGGTGGCTGCCGATGGCGTCCATCGCCGTGAATCCCTTCATCACCTCGGCTGCCTTGTTCCATGAACGGATCGTTCCGCCGGCGTCCAGCAGGAAGATCGCGTAGTCGCGCACGTTCTCGACCATGCAGGTCAGGAACTCGGCTTTGTCTTGTTCTGATGCCGTCTTATCGTCGTGTGCTTGGTCCATGGCAAGCCCGTTCTGGTCCCATGCATCAGATAATTGATTGACGCACGCCATTTATTGACCACCAGGCGTTTTGAAGGTTGCACGTATCGGTTGTCGACGCACTGCGCAGCAACGGTGGCATCTGTTGATGTGGCTCAATGGAACCGGCTCTTTGATTCCGTATGGCTGCCATCTTGAGCCAACATGGCCGATACGGTCTGCGCTCTCCGGGCCCTGCAATGCCCTGCACGCTGCCCGTCAGGCAGGTAGTGGGTGCCGGAGGCTGCTGCATCGGATAACCCCGCAACAGCGGGCGCACAAAGGCCGCTGGTGCATGCCGGCGTATTGCACATCATCGCGGCAACCGAACCGGAGAAATCAAGACCATGACGCAGGACGAAATTCTGGAAATGTTCAGGCAGCAGTCGGAAAGCATGCCGCCCGAGTCACCCATTGCGACTTCCATCATTCTGGAACTTGCACAGATGCTGGCGGACTCGCGCGGCCGGCTGTCAAAGGAAAACTTCGAGACACTGGTGCGGATCGGCGGGGTGCTCTACAAGGAAGGGCGCAGCCAGTTCGATGCCCGTTCCGACGTCGCGGAAATCATGAAGAAATCGGCCGAGTGCCGCGGGCTGGGCTGATCCTTTTAGTCCCGTGCCGGGCCCGGCCGCCTGGTTTCCCTTTCAAGGTCGGCCCTGGCAAGATGCACCGCCGTGCCCGCGCTTAGCTGCAATTGTCTCAGCGTGCGATTGATCTCCCGGAGCGCCGCCTGCAGTTCCATTTTTTCGACAAACAAGCGTTTCGCTTGCATATAGTCGGCCAGTTCGCGTATGTCGTCGAGGATCTGCGTTTCCGGATCTGGAATCATTGTGTCCTTTGATTAGAGATCCATTCTACCTTCTTTGTATTGGGCATTGTGACTTCCTGTAGATTTGGAACGGACGAAGCGGTGCCAACCGGATGGCGCTTCTCCGTCCCAGGGCGAACCGGCATGCTGCAACGCTGTCCTAACTTGTCGGATGTCGTCATCACGCACCTCCCGTCGCGGCCGCGATCGAAACCGGCGACTCCGAAAGGAGGGCGCCGACATGACTGCCAACACTGTTCTCATCGTTACCGATGACACCGCCGACGCGAAGCTGCTGAGGGAGACGCTTGCGACTGCGCGCGACGGACCGTTTGCCATTGAGTGGAGCCGCACGCTGGCGCACGCGCTGTCGCGCCTGCAGTGCGGCGGCATCGATATCGTGTTGCTCGATCCCTGTCTGCCGGACAGCCAGGGCCTCGGCGCCTTCGATACACTGTTCAAGCTCATGCCGTCGATGCCGATCATGACGCTTTGCGATGAAGATGGCGAAGACTTTGCGGTCGAGGCGGTGCAGCGCGGCGCGCAAGGATTCCTGTCCAAGGGCTACTTCCAGAATGCCCTGGTACCGCAGGCGCTGCGCAACGTGATTCAGCGAAAAAGGGTCGAGGAAGCCTTGTTCGTGGAACGGGAACGGGCGCGGGTTACGCTTGAGTCGATCGGGGATGCGGTTCTAAGCACCGATGTGGCATGCAACATTACCTATTTGAATCGCGAGGCAGAACGGATGACCGGCTGGCGGCGCGAGGAAGCGAGTGGACGGCCAGTTGCGGAAGTCTTGCAGCTGATCGACGGCGCAACACGCCAGCCGGCGCGAGATCCACTCCAGTTGGTGATCAAGCATGAAAAAAGCCTCGCGCTTCACGCGATGTCAGTCCTGCGGCGGCGCGATGGCTCCGAGGCTCCGATCGAAGATTCGGCGGCGCCGATCTTCGACAGAAACGGGGTGGTGACCGGGGCGGTGGTGACGTTTCGCGATGTTTCCGAAGCACGCGCGATGGCGCAGAAAATGGAGCACCTCGCCCAGCATGATTGCCTGACCGGATTGCCAAACCGCATACTGCTGCATGACAGGCTGGAACAGGCGATGGCTTACGCGAAGCGGAACGGCGCCCGCGTCGCCATGCTGTTCCTCGATCTCGACAACTTCAAGCATATCAACGACTCGCTCGGCCACACGGTGGGGGACAAGCTCTTGCAGTCGGTCGCTTCGCGCCTGACTGCACAGGTCCGTCATTCGGACACGGTCAGCCGGCAGGGCGGCGATGAATTCGTGGTCCTTGTGATGGAAGACGCGCATGATGAGCGCGCCGCCGTCCTCGCGGAAAAAATACTGCGCTCGCTCGCCGAGCCGCATCATGCCGGCGGCAATGAGCTGCATGTCACGACCAGCATCGGAATCAGTTTGTTTCCGTCGGATGGAGCGAATGTCGAAACGCTGCTCAAGAATGCGGATACGGCGATGTATCACGCAAAGAAAAAGGGCAGGAACAACTACCAGTTCTTCGATGGCGAAATGAATGCGCGCGCGGTCGAGCGGCAGTCCACGGAAGCGGAGTTGCGGCGGGCGATCGATCGCGGCGAGTTTGTCGTGCATTACCAGCCGAAGGTCGACCTCCTGACGGGAAACTTCACCGGTGCGGAGGCGCTGGTGCGGTGGGTGCACCCACGGCGCGGGATCGTTTTCCCGGATTCGTTCATTCCTGTAGCCGAGGATTCCGGACTGATCGTGCCGATCGGCCGCATGGTCCTGCGCCAAGCCTGCGCGCAGGCCAAGGCGTGGCTGGATCAGGGCATGCCGCCGATGGCGGTGGCGGTCAACGTGTCGGGCATCGAATTCCGCAGCAAGCGCTTCTTCGAGAATGTACACGAGGTGCTGCAGGAAACAGGTCTGGAGGCGCGCTTCTTGCAGCTGGAACTGACCGAGACCGTCCTGATGCGCAACATCGAATCCAGCAGCGCGCTCCTGTACCGGCTGAAGGAAATGGGGGTGCAGCTTGCGGTCGATGATTTCGGCACCGGCTATTCCAGCCTGAGTTACCTGACCCGGTTTCCGATCGATGTCCTGAAAATCGACCAGTCCTTTGTGCAGATGATATCCGCCGGCAGCGGCAACAGCATCATCGTCGGCGCGGTGATCGGCATGGGCGCGAACCTCGGGCAACGGGTGATCGCCGAAGGGGTGGAAACGCAGGAGCAGCTGCGCTTCCTTCATGCGCACCATTGCGACGAAGGCCAGGGCTATCTTTTTGGCCGGCCCGTGCCGGCGGCGGACTTTGGCGCGCTCGCGCGCACCCTGTCCGGCGGCGCCGGTACCCTGGTCCAGTAAATGCCACGCAAACGGCCCGCTGGGCTCTGTTTGACAAAGGTAGCGAACGGGCCGGATTGGCGCCGAGGGCGAAGGCGGGGTTTCGCGAAGCGAAGCTTCGTGCCGTTGCAGCCGGCCCTGCCGGCAAGCGCGGCCGCGGACGCGTACGCAAGGTACGCAGAGCAACTCAGGCCACTAGTGAAGCACCCCTTTGAACGGCTCATTCTCGAGAATGTCCCGGCCGTCCTCGCCGGCGCCATCCGGGATTTGCAGTTCGACGTGCTGTGCCTTGAGGCTGCTGCGGAACATTGCCGCGCCAATCAAAAGCAGCCTGCGCATGTCTTGTGATGAAATGCGGGTTTGCAAGTCATCCACGGCTGCTGCATACGCCTTGGCGATGCAGACCGGGTCGATGTCTTCGGTTTCGACTTGCGTGATGAAAGCGAGGATTTCCTCTTGGTCCATGATCCGCCTCTCGTCCGGAATAGCCGGTCAGTTTGCTGGTGCAAGCGGGCAGCCGCGCTGCTGCTTGCAGGAGTGCCATCGGCAGTTATGACGCGGAAAGCCGCGTGATTCTTCGGTTCCAAACTGAAAGATGTGTTGGCCCCGGTGCGCAGCTGCCTTTCAAAAATCCAATTGCGCGACACTCGTCGCTGTTCTCATTGCCGGCCGCTCAAATCCAGATCGATGAAAGAGGCTGGTTACAGAGATGCGTTGAAGTTGAAGATGAAGATGATTGGTATGGCCCCGGCCAGCGACGAAGGTTCCATTGCGGCGCGCTGCGGCAGGCGGACCCGACAGGTCGGAGAAGTGGACGGTTTCCTGCTCGCTCAGGAAGCGGAAAAAAACAGTGCATGCTGGCGCGCTTGCTCTTTTCACCGCGGCGTTCAGGCTCTGCTGCCGGCTGTCTCTGGCGTGCGCCACGATTGCCGGCGCCGGTCAGTGCCGGAATCCGCTGCGCCCGGGGTAAGGTCCCGGCCAGTTTTCGCAGGCGGGAAAAAGATCTTCGAGCGGGACCGACTGCTTGCATTGCTCGATGCCGAGCTGGTAGAGCCCGCCGCCGATCTGGAGCAATTCGGCTATTTCTTCGTCCTGCAGGCGGTCCAGCAGGGGCTCAAGGCAGGTGGCCAGTTTCGCGGCAAGCGTGAAAGCATCCCCTTCGAACTGATTTTCCTTGCGCATGATCAGCGCCATGATTTCAAACTTGGTCATGATGGTACTCCAAAGAGGGAAAGCAAAGCATAAGGCATGCCGCGTTCACGGACGGGCGTCCCGGCCGGGACAGATCTTCCGCCCTTGCATGCGATATCGGCGTATAGTCGGAGGTAGCGTGCCGGACTGTCCATCGTCACTCCTGCCATTTCCTCTGCCTTGCCGCCCAAGCCTCACCTTTTCAGGGATGTTTGGAGGCGAAAGGCAGCTTTTGTGTTCGCGCGGCATTTTTTCATTGCAGTCTGCAGTGCCCGGAACGTCTCCATTTCGCGGTATTCACCGGAGAGAAACTATGAACCAACAACTTAACCAACCCAGCCTCTCGGAACAGGGAGTAACCTTTACCGTCGTCGTGGACTCGGTCAAGCGCGAATGCCTGATTACGCCGCAGGCGCTGCAGAAGCTTTCCGCGCTCGGGCGCGAAGACAGCGAAGCGGACATGCTGGAGATTTTTCACGCCTACGAGGCGAACATCAGCGGGGTCGCGCGGCGGCTGGTCGCCGCCGGCGTTGCCGGCTCGCCGCTGGTCATGAGTGCGGAAACCTTCAATTCGCCGCGCACACGCTAGATCTGTGTACTGCCGTGAAATGATCTTGCCGCTCCAGCCGGGCATTTCCGCGCCGGGCGGAATGCGCCGGCTTTATGCCCGCATGTGGTATAGTGCGTCGTCCGATGGCGGAATGTCCGCTTGGACGGAGCCGGCTTCCGCATTCCGCCACTTCCAGTCCCCCGGTCGCGCAGCAAAGACTGCCTGACGCGCCGGCCACCTCATCGTTCATTGCACCGACCGCCGACGCTGCGTGTGTCGCCGGTATTCCCAGCCGTGCCGCCCGTACGGAGCAAGGCACCTTATCAACTCCTGCGAACGCTGTTCGCGCAGCTCCTGCCACGAAGAAACAGGCCGCAAGGTCTTTTGGGCAGCGCGTGCTGTGCCGGCCGCGGTCGACGGAACCTCAACATGGATATCGCATGCCCAAAGAAGATTTGCTCGAGATGAACGGCCTGGTTACCGAAGTACTTCCCGATTCCCGCTTTCGCGTCGACCTTGAAAACGGACACAAGTTGATTTGCTATACGTCCGGCAAAATGCGCCAGCACCACATCCGCATCCTGGCGGGAGACAAGGTGTCGATCGAATTGTCCCCCTACGACCTGAGCAAAGGCCGCATTACCTTCCGCCATCTGGAAAAGCGCGGACCGGCCACTCCGGGTTACCAGCGCCGCCGCTGACGGCTCCCGCCCCGCGCGAGCCTGGATCGGCTGGGGTGACACATCCGGAAGTTGCTGCAAAGGTGCCCCCGCCTGCCAGCGATTGCGATTGCTCCCGGCCGGTCATCAGTGGGCGCACATGCTTTACCGCTTCCACTTCAACATCGTCACGGTCGTGCCCTTTCCGACCTCGGCCACGATGTTGAATTCGTCCATCACGCGCCGCGCCACCCCGAGTCCGATGCCGAGACTGCCGGCGGTCGAGTAGCCGTCCTGGAGCGCGCGCCCGACGTCGGGGATGCCGCGACCGCGGTCTCGCGCCACGACCAGCAGCCCGCTGCCTCGCCCGTCGTATGCCACGGTGAGCAAGATGCTTCCGCCACCACCATGCACCACGCAGTTGCGCGCGATCTCGGAAATGGCGGTCGCGATCCGGGTGGCGTCGATCATGTTGAACTGCAAGGATCCAGCGAGCGCCTTGCCTTCATGGCAGGCGCGCAGGACGTCGACGGCCGACCTGAGCTCTATCTCGATGCTGTCCTGACCCTCCGCTAACGGTTTGTAAGGCTCCATGTTTCGTCCGTCCACGAAGAGGGCCAAAAATTCCCCTGCTCAGGCTGCCGGCATATCCTGGTTCCTCAACTTCCCGGCGCAAAACATCCACCGCTGCCCGTCCCAAATTCCCCGAGCAGCACGGGTATTCCTGTGCATGAGCTCGGGTCGCCGTTTCTATCTGCCCATAATCACTAGACAATCAAGTGTGACGACCATTCACGGCTTGAAAGCCGCCCGGATACCGGCAGGAACCGCAGCCCGGCCGGGTTATCCTACGAGATCCACCACGTAACCTGGAAGATGATGGAAGACGTAAAGACTGACACGCCCGGCAACGCCGGGGACGCTACGCCGGAGCAGGCATTGGAAGATGCGCTGGAGCAGCGCCTGCAGGGCGTCGGGGCGCGCCTGGCCAAGCTGGAAGGTCGGGTGATGATCCGCTATGCGGATGTGGCGGAAGCGGCCGGGCTGCGCGTTCCCTACGACCTGGTGCCTCCCGACGGCATTCTTGCGAACGCCGGCAAGTGGCGCAACCTGCCGCCGGAAAAGAAACTGCTGCTGGTGCAGGAGCGCGCGCACCCCGGGTCGAAACGGTCACTGCACGCCAAGGTCTGCGAATTCGTCGAGGCGCTCGCCGCGCGGGCGGAGGAATACGGCCTCGATCCGGACGATTTCCTGCACGCGCTCGCGCTGAAGGAATCGGCGGTGCCGGCCGACCATGTGCTCGACCGCGTCGAGCAGCGCCTGCTGCACGCGATCGAGCGCCAGCAGGAAGCGACCTACGCGGCGCGCACGAAGGAAAGCATCAACCTGGCGGAGTACCCGGCATCGTTCGAGCTGGCGCATCGGCTGCCGCGCCGCTTCATCGCCTTGCTCGGCCCCACCAACTCGGGCAAGACGCATGAAGCGATGGAGGCGCTGGCCAAGGCGCGGACCGGGGTGTATCTCGCGCCGCTGCGCCTCCTGGCGCTGGAAAACTATGAACGCCTGGCCGAGGTCGAGTGCGACGGCGCACCGCTGAAAGTCAGCCTGGTGACCGGCGAAGAGCGGCGCGTGGTGGAAGGCGCGACCCATGTGGCAAGCACCGTCGAAATGCTCGATACCAGGACGCGCGTCGATGTCGCGGTGATCGACGAGATTCAGATGCTGGGCGACCGCGACCGCGGCGCCGCATGGACCGCGGCGGTGTGCGGCGCGCCGGCCGACGTCGTCTACCTGGTCGGCGCGCCGGAGGCCAGGCGCGCGGTCGAGGCGCTGGCCAAGCGGCTCGGCTGTCCGCTGGAGGTGCGCGTGAAGTCGCGCAAGGCGCCGCTGTCGATGGAAGCGCAGCCGGTGCGCAAGCTGCGCAACCTGCAGCGCGGCGATGCGGTGATCGCGTTTTCCCGGCGCGAGGTGCTGATGTGGCGCGACATGATCACCGAGACCGGATTTTCGGTGGCGACCGTGTACGGCAATCTGTCCCCGGAAGTGCGGCGCGCGCAGGCCGCGCGCTTCCGCGACGGCACGGCCGACATCGTGGTCGGCACCGATGCGATCGCGATGGGGCTGAACCTCCCGATCCGGCGCGTGGTGATGACGACTTCGGTGAAGTACAACGGCGTTGACGAGGAAGAGCTGAGCGCGGCGCTGGCCAAGCAGATCGCCGGCCGTGCCGGGCGCTTCGGCGTCCATGAGGAAGGCTTCGTCGCCGGTTACGACGAACATACGCATTATGTGATCCGCTCGCTGCTGCAGGAAAAGGTGCCGCCGGTATCGACGCTCGGCTTTTCCGTCTCGCCGACACTGGAACACCTGAACCGGATTACCTCGGTCACCGGGGAACAGTCATTGGCCAAGCTGCTCAAGCGCTTCGAGACGAATATCGACGTGCCGGACGGTTTTTTCACGCCGCGCATCACCGAGGAGCAGGCGGAACGGGCGCTATGGCTCGATACCCTGCCGCTGTCGCTGGAGGACAAGTTCACGCTGTCGCTGGTGCCGATCTCCTCGCGCATTCCGGCGCTGCACCTCGCCTGGCAGCGATGGGCGCGCGCCGTCGCGAAGCAAAAGCCGAGCGCGCTCGACTGGGTCGGCGAACATGCCCATGGCACGCGCGAAGGCCTGCAGGATGTGGAAGACAACTGCAAGCTGTATTCGGCCTATGCCTGGCTCAGTTATCGCTGTCCGGAATACTTCCCCTACGGCGAAGAGGCGCAGCAGATGGCGCGCGATGCGTCGGAGCGCATCGACCGCATCCTGCTTGCGCAGAACAAGGCGCTGCGCAAGCGGGGCGGACGAAGTGTGGCGTAGCGGTAGCGGATCAGGCTGCAGGTTTTCGCAGGTGATGCTTGTGCATCAGGTTGCGCACAACGATCTTGGTGGCTTCCACGATGTTCTTGCCGGTGTCGGGTTCGAACACGATGGTGTGATGGGAGCGGTTGTTCGGATCCTCGCTGTTTTCCTGAATGGAGACGACGGCCAGGATTCGTCCGGCGCCCACTTCGGTTTCCTGAATTTCCGCGACGGCTTTCAGGTTATCCATGTAATAAGTCATTGTCTGCATTTTTTACGTTTCTTTTGTCGGTTGGGACCAGGCTCCATGTGGTCGGGACCGGCGCCGTGCATGTTCATCCATCGTTGATGCGGCGTTGCGGCCGGGGCGGAGCTGCGCGCGGCAGGTCCAAAAGTTGTGTACCCTGCTATCTGCAATAACGATGCCAGCTTTGGCGGCGGTCGTATTTGATTTCCCACATGCATTCCGGTTCCTGACAGCCCCGGATTTTTCGCCCGCTTGCGTACTCCAACAGGACGAAACCGATGACAAGGAGCGGGTATGACGCCGGATTTGTTAGAAAAAGGAAAGCCTTTTCCGGGAACACTGCCGGACGAAGATGTGGCCGTATTTGAATTTTCCAAGGAAGGGCCGGAACTGCGTCTGTTTTTCTCCGGCATTCCAGACGATGTGGCGCGGCGCGTCGAACAGGAGGATTGCTGGCTCGGCTTGTTGCGATCAGGCGATATCGCCATCGTTCCGTGGAAGATCGGCGACCTGATGAGCGGCGATGCGCAATTCCACGTCTTCCTGTACCCGCCGGAAAACCGGCCCACGCCTGACATCATGGACAAGGATCACCGATACGCGGTGCAGCTGATGCTGATCGACCGTGAGACGCGGATCGTGAAGGCCAGGCGCTACCTGTTGCTGTCGACCTTGCTCAGCCGAGAATTTGCGGAAGCGATTGCCTTCCAGCATGGCAACCATATCGGGCGCGAAGAATACGATGCGCAGGTCAGCCAGTTCCAGACGCGCTTTCCCGATGTGAACGAGGTGATCAAGGCGGCTCCGATGTTCGAGCAGGCCGAGCCGTTGGCGCAGCCTTCGAAGGGGCAGCGCTAGCAGGCGATCCGGCAGTGGCGCTCAGCTCCACTGCACGAAGTTCGGCATGCCCGCATCATCGTTTTCGGTCGTGCGCCGCAGCCGGCCTCTTTGCTCGCCTGGCCTTCTCTCCGGCTCGCCGGCCGGCGTCGCCGCCGGCGGCGGCACCGCGCTCAGCCGGTACTCGGCGCGGCGGTCGCCCATCAGGCGGCGCAGCTCGCGCATGTTGATGTCGAAGATTTCGTTCACACGGATCAGCAGGGACGGATCCAGCGCCTGCTCGCCGTAGCGAATGCGGGCGATCAGGGCGGGATCCACATGCAGCGCATGCGCGAGTGCGCGGTCGTCATCCAGCTGGAACCGGTGGATCAGCACATCGAACAGGCGGTTCGGGTCGTAGGAATCCGGCGGCTGCTTCATGGCGGCTTGTTTCGGTGGCAGAAAATGCATTCAGGAAGGACAGCGCCGCCGTCCAAAGATTCCCGCAATCAGCGCGGACCAAGCCCGCGATGCGCCAGCACCACGTCGTGGATGAAGCGCAGCTTGTCGATCACCGGCGTCGACAGCGTAAACGGATACGGATCCGGCATTCCTACGCTGCGATTCAGGCTGTTGAGCGCATAGGTGAGCGAAAACCAGTCGGCCAGCAATTCGTCGAAGTCGCCGGTGCGCAGCGGCCGGTCTTCGATCTCGAGTGCGGGCTCCCCCGCCTTCTTCGGCGTGAGCCGCATGCCGCAGGCGAACGCGGTATCGAGCGTGTCGACCATGTGCAGGTAATGCGCCCAGGTCTCGGCCCAGTCTTCCCACGGATGCATGCTGGCATAGCTGCTGACGAAGTGGCGGTCCCAGTCGGCCGGCGGCCCCTGGTCGTAGTGCGTCTGCAGGCACGCGGCGTAATCCTGGCGCTCGTCGCCGAACAGGTCGCGAAACGGCGCAATCCATTTGCTGCCCGCGACCAGCCGGTCGAAATAGTAATGCCCGCTCTCGTGCCGGAAATGGCCGAGCACCGTGCGGTAAGGCTCGCCCATCTGTTCGCGCGTCCTTTCGCGCTGCGCCGGGTCGGCTTCGGCGATATTGATCGTGATCACGCCGTCGGCGTGCCCGGTCATCACCCGATGGCCGGGCGTGTCTTCGAGAAACTCGAAGGCGAGCCCCGCGTCCGGGTCATCGGCTTTCGGCGCGGGCTGCAGTTGCAGCTCCCATAAGGTGTAGAGCAGGCGGCGCTTGGCCGTCTCCAGCCTTTTCCAGAACAGCCGGTTCTTGTCGCTCGCGAGCGACGGAATGGTGCGGGTCAGCTGGCAGGACGCGCACAGCTCGCCGGGCGCGCCGGCCTCCAGCATCCAGTTGCAGACACCCTCGCGCGCATAGTTCACGCACTTCTTGTACAGCCGTCCGGCGTCGACCGGGTTAAGGCTGCGAAACAAGTCGTCCTGCGTTTCTTCGTAGGCATTGATCGCACGCAAGTAGGGTTGGTAGCCAAGCGTGCTGCCGCAATTCTCGCAGCGCACGTTCTCGAAAAATACCAGCTGCCCGCATTTGTCACAGTGAAAGGTTCTCATGGTTCCGTTGCTAGGGTTGCACCATGGTGGAGTGGGCAGGCGGCGAATTGTTCCCGTCCTGGATTTTCTCGTCTGCAACTTGTCAGGAACAAATCGCCGCCTTTGCTCTCTACATAACAAGAAAAGCAAACTGACCATCTCCTGCGCAGCGCGCGAGCGTTGCCCTCCCGTTTTTTGTTTTCATTTCCGGAGTCCCTGACATATGTGTGGCATTGCCGGCGAATTGCGTTTTGACCAGAGGCTTGCGGACGTCTCCGCCGTGGCAGGCATGACCGAGGCGCAGTCGCGCCGCGGCCCCGATGGCGCCGGGCTGTACAGCCTCGGCAGCCGCTGCTTCGGCCATCGGCGCCTGTCGATCATGGACCTGAGCCAGCGCGCGCACCAGCCCTTCATCGACAACCTGCTGGGCATGGGAATCGTGTTCAACGGCGCGATCTACAATCACCACGAGCTGCGCGCCGAACTGCAGAAAAAGGGTTATCAGTTTTCTTCGACCGGCGACACCGAGGTCATCATCAAGGCGTGGCATGCCTGGGGGCCGGAAGCGCTGCAGCGCTTCTACGGCATGTTCGCGTTCGCGCTTTGGGACCGCGACAGCGGCGTGACCTATCTCGCGCGCGACCGGCTCGGCATCAAGCCGCTTTACTATGCGCTCGACGGCAAGCGCCTGCGCTTCGCGTCGGCGCTGCCGGCGCTGCTCAAGTCGGGCGAGCTGGATACCTCGCTCGACCACACCGCGCTGCACTACTACCTGAGCTTCCATGCGGTGGTGCCGGCGCCGCACACCATCCTGCGCGGCGTGCGCAAGCTGCCGCCGGGAAGCTGGATGAAGGTCTATCCGGACGGCGACACCAGCATCCGGCGCTGGTGGAACCTGGAATTCACGCGTGGCGAGGAAGACGAGCGGCGCAGTTTCGACGACTGGAAGGGCGCGGTGCTGGATACGCTGCGCGTTTCGGTGCGGCGCCGCCTGGTGGCCGACGTGCCGGTCGGCGTGCTGCTGTCCGGCGGGCTCGACTCCAGCCTGATCACCGGCCTGCTGGCGGAAGAGGGCGCGCACGGACTGCGTACCTATTCCATTGGTTTCGAGGCGGTCGATGCCGAGGCGGGGGATGAATTCCATTACTCCGACCTGATCGCGCGCCACTACGACACGGTGCACGAGAAACTGCATATCCCGGCCGACGCGCTGCTGGCGACCCTGCCGGACGCGATCGGCGCGATGGCCGAGCCGATGGTCAGCCACGACTGCGTCGCGTTCTACCTGCTGTCGCAGGTGGTGTCGCGGCACAGCAAGGTGGTGCAGAGCGGCC
>Ga0196971_1000070_pt1 | contig 99086 bp, 137 predicted proteins | sample S1v_1013CmetaG_FD_148660 | JGI IMG/M metagenome (GOLD analysis project Ga0196971, IMG submission 148660) | Soil microbial communities from Anza Borrego desert, Southern California, United States - S1+v_10-13C | ecosystem: Environmental > Terrestrial > Soil > Desert | place: USA: California...
CGATGATCTCGATACTATTGCTCTGGAACTGATTGGCAGAATTCGTTATCGCTTTACGAATGCTTATTTCATTCTGAGAGAGATGAAAGAGAATCTGGCAATGTCGGAAAACATGGAACCGCTGGAAGCAGCACTCTATGCTACCGTGAAATACATTACCGATTACTTAGTCGATCAGACGGATATCGTTAAGTTCTAATAGACGAAGATCTCCTAGGGTAAGTCCTAGGAGATCTTTTCTTAATTGTTAAATCATGCTGTGATTGTATTCGGAGTCTATTATGTTAAACATTAGCGAACTAACTTTATATTATATCCAAATCTCTTTTCAGGAAGAATTGAAAAGAGTGATCTATACGTCTTTCTCTATCCTTGAAATGTTTGGATTGAAGTTCTACGAGGATAAGTATATTGAACTTATTCAACGAGATGATACGATTGACACAGATAACAAGCGAGATAATTTCTTACATCTGCTCCAGCAAGATATCTTAAAAATCATTAACGAACATCAAGTCTTTTTAGATAAAGATATGGGCGTGACGTTAAATGAATGTAACGAAATTGCGCATTTCTTGTACATCGTTCAAAAACTAGAAGATTATACTGATATCAGTTATAGACTTCACGCGCAAGATCGTGCTAAGAATATTCTTGTCGATATGATTGAAAGTCTATCGCTGATAAGTAAATCTCGTTTAATGGAAATCATCGAACGAGTAGATGATTCGTTAATCGCTTCTTTAAAACAGTTCATCGAAGACAAAGAGAAAGACTTGTCTGAAGAGGACACGGTCGATATCAAACGAATCAAGTATATTCAAAACTTCTTTAATTTCATTGGTGAAAATCCTTGTATCGGTAAAAACCTGTACGAGAAAGGCTTTACATCGGTTACGTTAGAAGAGCTAACGAATCTTCTTACAATTAATCTCGCGGATCATATCGATAAAGAGATAATGAATAACTTAGCACAATCAGCGTTAGATGTGTTAAGTGTACTGATTATTACGAAAGATAATTACAACCTACCGTTAATTAAATTCTCTAAGTTCAACTATCTATTTACAAATAAACTGGAGAACGTAACGAAACTTCATGCTACGATGTTAGCGATGCTAAATGATTTTAATATGCATCTCGAAGTTGTTAATCAAAAGGAACTTGTAAATGACTAGGCTCGAATACTTAAAGAGGTGTATAACCTCCGGGAATATTATTAAGAACAAGAAATGGTATATCACTTGTTTTGCTATTCCGTTACTGAAAGAAGAAGTTGTCGATATCGATAAACTTGAACCATATAGCATTGTAACGAAGTTAGATGGTTTGTACTTTGTGGATATTTTATCAGTACAGGAAAATGGCACGCACAGTAAACAATTAGTTAAGATTACCGACTACAAGAAAGATACACCTTTATTTAGTTTCCAAGAACTGATTGAAGTGGATACTTCTTGGCTGCCTTCGATTAAATCGAAACAAGAAACTAAGATCGGTGTTTTAATAATTAACTCACTCTGTATCTATGCTGCTGTAGGTACTAAGCTAGATTACTTAAATCAGACGATCAAGATGGATGAAATTGAATCTATCTTGGTAAATAGAGTCAAGAACGATGATGTCGCAGGTCCTAATGATATCACCGTTAAAGAAATGATCAACTGTATTAACAAGTTCACTTTCTTAAGTAATCTTGCAACGCTGATTAATATTGCTGCGACACCGAAAGCAATTACGCCGCCTCCAGGAATTGATAAAATTCGTAAAGATCTGGCTAAGGAATATGAAGGTCAACTTCATGATCCGGTTAAGGTGGTTGAACTTGAAACCAGATTGAATCAAATCGATCAAGACTACTTAGCTGATGATCCTGCTGCGAAGAAGATCTTTAATAAGAAATCTAGAACTGCTCGTAAGAAAATGTTCTTGATCTACGGTGAAACGAAAGACTTCGTGGCTGGCTCTAATAACGTTGTTGTTCCATCGTTGACTGAAGGTGTAGATACTTCTCCTGAGAACTTCCCGTTATACATGAACGATCTGCGTTATGGTAGCTTCTCTCGTGGCGCATCGACGCAGTTATCTGGTTATAGTTATAAAGTTCTGCAAAGATCTCTGTCTGGTTTAGCTGTCAGTAAAGATCCTTGTAATACGACTAAAGGTTTGAAGCGAGAAATCAACGCTAAAAACTATAATAAGTTAGTTAACCGTTATATTAAAGAAGGTGGATGGAAGCTTATCTCTACCTTAGATGAAGCAAAAGCTTATATCGATAAGACGGTAGAAATTAGAAGTTCCATGTATTGTACCTCTCCGGGTAACACTGTTTGCTATAAGTGTATGTCTGAGAACTATAAGAACTCTCCTAATGGTATTACGAACTTGGCAGCAACCATTTCCGATACCCTGATGAATCTGTTCTTGAAGATGATGCACGGTACAACGACTGAAGTTATTGAAATTAAGATGACTGACTTAGTAACGTAAAGAAGAACACACTCCAGATCGCTCTGGAGTGTGTTTTAATGCGTTTAGAGAGGTTTAAACGTATAAGACGAAGATTGTATCGTCTAACTAATAAAACATCGTTATACGACGTTTATGACAGTCTTAGAGTAGATAGAACTTGCTTTAATTCTTCTAACCAGTTCTCATTCTTCATATTAATAACAGGGATACCTAAACTACTTGCTAACTTAATAGCAGTACCAGTACCACCTGTGTTTTTAGTAACTTGGTCTTTAGTACATGCTCCGTCTTTTGTCCAGCATAAAACAAAAGCAACAGGAGTGACTAAATCCATTCCTAATACTTGACCAACATTGCGACTATGTAAAGCTCGTGGTCCTCGTTTTAAATAAGGCCAAGCGGGATGAAGTGTTGCGGCTATCTCAGAATGTCTTTCAGTAGGAAGATAACGATTGTCTTTTCTTCCATTGAAGTTTTTCCAAGGTAGCCAGATTTCCATCTTACCGTTTACTTCTTGATATGCTTCTTCAAACGCAGTATCAGCACCCGGTGCTCCGCCTGACCTTAATATGATTCCATACTTAGCTAATACCTTAGCTACTTTCTTTTGTTTCAGTAGTTCTTCTTCTGGCGTTTCTCTCGATCCTATGCCAGCAAAGAATATATCTACCATACGAGTGTTTTATTTCTTAAAGAAATCACTTATTGATAGTTTATTCGGATTATTTCTGGCTTCTTCTTCAGCTTTAAGTCTTGCTTCTGAAGGAGGCAAACCAAGTCGTTTCATTTTACAAGGACAGTGTGGTTCTCCATACATCTCTCCTACACAGCCGCATAAACTAAGTTCACCACTTTCTAATTTACTTAGCATTTCTTTAAGATCGTTATGCGCTGGATGTGTTTCATCTGCTAATACATCTTTAACTGGAATTGGTTCATTTTGGTTCATTGAGTTCTCCCGCTATTTAGTAGGATCTTTAAGTTGTAGTACACTATCAAGATGCTTTACTGCTTCATTCATTTCTGTAGTAGCTTTAATAAGCCGCATCCTTGCTCTCATAAGCAAAAATTCATGAGCGTGTTGCCAGTTCTCCGTCCTTAAGGAAGTAGGAAGAGTAGGAGGGTTATATGATTTATCTACTACTTCAGTGTGAATAACCGGAGAGATATCAGGATAGTTCACCACGTATACAGTTTTCTTATCATTCATTTTAGAATTTTCCTCCATTGATCAGGGAAGACACAATTGGTATTACAACCTAAGAATAAGGGAGCTATCTCCCAGTGTTTATATCCACGTCTTTCTACACCTAATTCGGTTATCCAAAACTTTAAATCTGGATGAGCATGTGTATACTCTTTAAACATATCCACATACTTTCTAATTTCTTTTGTACTTAAGAATCGAATGAAACGATCTTTGACTGGTATTGCATAACTTCTTCCAGTAATACCCATTCCAACGCCAAACTCTGCTGCAAAATAGTTTTTAGCAATCAACGCAAGATCGAGAGAATGAAGACCGGCTAAGTTGCTACCAAAGACGAAAATATAATCACTCGGATACGGAATCTCATCGATGTGATGATATTTGTATTTAAGTCTTTTCGGCATGATAAACCTATTGTTTTAAAATTCATAGTATCTAAGCTATAATAAAAAGAACTACTTCTGGTGAGTCCAGAAGTAGTTCTCTGTATATTAATTACACACCGTAGAAATTGAAAAGCTTATTCTTTTGTGCTTCAGTCATTCCTTCAGCAACCTTACCCAGGTTCAAGGACTCCAAAGCTTTCTTACGACCTTTCACATCAGCCGTTTGCAGAATCACAAAGATCACGCGACGGAAGATCGTAAATTCATTCGTACTACCCGGCCATTGCTCAGGAAAGCGATAGATGAAGTTCTCGTTGAAGATACCGTCTTTGTTCTTGTTAAAGAACATCAGCAGCGTATTCCATTCTTTATTAAACTCTTCCTGATCCTTCGCATTAAGAATACTCTTAATGGTCGTGAAGAGACTATATTGCCATTTACCGCCTTCTTCAGGATTAATGACCTTCTTCTTATCCATTGCTTCGGCGTAATTAGCCAGATCAAGTTCTACTTTATACACGGGTTGGAATCCTTCTTGTTTGGTTTTAGAATCAGAAGTAGAAGTGTTTTCATCCTTCTGCGCCGGATCTTGTTGCTCAGGAGCTTGAGTAGATGCTTGCTCCTGAACATCGGAAGCTTGTTGTTCACTATTTTGCTCCGAAGATTGATTCTCTTGACCTGCTTGATCTTGAGATTCGTTACCTTCGCCAGCGGTGTTTTGATCAAGCTGTTCCTTTTGGGACTCTTCTTGAGAAGCTTGTTGATTAGGATTAGTCATAGTAGTTTGTTGATTATTGTTTCTATTACGATTCTTCGACATTAGATTTCTCCTGGTTGCTAAATTTACGGTTAGCTTTGTTTAAAGCCCGAAAGTTTTCTCCAGAATATTTTCTGCTGTCTGCTTAGCAACATTCACAATCGGGAAACCGTAACTCGAAGCCATCTTAATAATGAACGAAGACCGACCTGTGTCTTTTGTAACTTCAGTCGCTTTACTCGCGCCGTCTTTACTCCAAGTGATAATACACATAGCAATGCTATTGTTCTTGTCACCAAACACCATCCGAACGTTACGTGCCATCAATGCTTTCACACTGTCAGGAATCTTATCCCAACCGGGGAAATGCAATTGAGCGAGGTGTTTTGACGTCAGCGTGTTCCAGCTATGTTTCGATTCCATGTTGTTAAAGCCTTTCCATGGAATATACACTTCAACATGACTGTCGGACAAAGCGGTGAGACGATCGGCGAATTCTTTATCATCGCCGTTAACACGAATCGTGATCTTCTTGTTAATCAACTTACTAGCGATGTTATACAGACTCGTCTTTACTTCCGGCGGGAAGTCACGGTCTACATAAATCACAACAGGGACGTAAGGTTCTTCAATGACTTCTTCTTTCTTCTTGAAGAACGGACGATTACCGCCATTGTTGTTATTACCGTTATAGCCGTTGTTTTGCTTAAATTGGTTGCCGTTACTTCCAGAGAATCCTGGACCCGAGTCAACGTTTTTAATTTCGTTGATGTTGACTTTATCAAGTTCCGAAATATCATCAAACATGTTGTTATCCTTCTGAGAAAATAGGTTACTATAGGATTTCGTGACTAGTAAAAATTCCAACTCCAGGGATTAACCTGGAGTTGGACAGAATGTTTCTTACGCAGAAACGACGAGACCGTTAATGAAAAATTCGCTATTAGGTTGGTCAGACTGAATGAAAATTTTCTCGTTGGGAGCCAACAGAATGTTTTCAAGGATAGTGGTGTCTTGGAACGGAATAGTGATCTTTAAGACCTTATCCGAAGCACCCGGAGTAGCAGACGAAGAAATCCAAGCCTGAACTTCTGCATTGCTATTTGCCGACGTATTGAAAATCGTCACCGAGCAAGAAGTATATGCGGCGTTAGCAGCGTTGTTATCGAAAATCGTAGTTTGCGAAGTACCAGCAACAGAAGAAGCAGCCAAACGACCAGCGTTCATCACCTTCGGGTTGGTTTCTTCAACACCAGACAGACGAACAACAACATCCGGACCTTGCAGAACATGCAGGTACAGACGCTCGCCCTTACCGACAATAACCTTGTTCAGTTCAGCAGAGTTCACTACGCCGATGAGTTCGATATCATCGATGAAGTAATCAACACTGGTAAGGTTAGCCGGATTGGATTCCGTAGTAAGAGCAATAGCAATCAGAGCGTCTTGCGACAAGTTGTCTTTGTAAAAACTCAGATCAACAACAGCATGCGACTTACTAACTGGGCAAGAATATACTTCCTGCGGAACACCAGCGACTAAAGAGAACTTAGAAACAACAGGATTTAAAATACCCATGGTAGTAACTTCCTATAAAAAAGGTTAACCAGTACACAATTCACTAAATTTATTTATTCAATACTACCGGGGTAGTACTTCTCAAATATTTATTATCGATGTTTACAGAATAGATATCTCTGTCGGACATAACGATGTTAATGAAAAGGGTACAGTAATTACTATCTGGTTTTGTTTCCAAGATCAAGTATACTTTCTGTATGTCGTTTTCGATATTTTTCAAAGCTAAATAGCTAGGCATGTCATATCCGACGGTCGCTAGCAACTTCTGCTTAAGATACACAGTGTCGCTGACGATATCAGTAAAATCAACTGATTTATCCTTATTACTAAGGACAATCTTGTTGTCTTTGACAATTCTCTCCGTAATATCTCTTACGATCAGATGCTCACTATTTGCTTTGTGATCATTACTAATGTCAATAGTTTTATTGTAAAGTTTAGCCGCATCCACAATAAACGGATAATCAATCACGTTTTCAAAGAGGAACGGTGCAGTATCACGAATCAACGTATAGTAAATAACTTTGCCGTCAACGTGTTTAATAAGTAAGTCTTCGATATTGATTAAATGCGCAAGACGATAGAATTCTTTATTATCGATCTTCGTCAATCGAATGCAACAAGTACTTACATAGTCCCGTTCAATAGAACGATACAAGGCTTTGAACTTATTTACAATCTCAGGAACATAGCCGATATTCGTCACAAAGATAGACGAGGTATCACGTTTACCTTTATTATTAGGATTATCAGAACTGCTCAAGAAACAATAATTAGTATCATCTAACGCATTAGAACTGAAATACAAATCTCTAAAGAAGAAAACAATATCTTTATCCAGATAAGACTTCTTGTAATCAGCGTAGGTGAGAATAGAATCGTAAATCACTCCATTGAACTCGCTAGATCTGTCCGTTAGTTGTCGCTTCGCAGAGTTAGACGCAATCACAGAAAACATATCAGCCATAATGTTTCCATGACTCGTGTCGTGTCCCTGAACCCAAGCAACGTTGACTTTTACACCAGCGGTTAAGAAAGCTTCTTTATACTTATCTATTACCATCCATTCGTTCAAATGAGAAATCTCTTTATGGTCTTGACGTTTCCAACCCAAGGTCTTCCACTTAACCATATATTCATTAAACGCATTGACAACATAAGCACTGTCAGTATAGATATTTACTTCACTGAGATTTTCAATCTGAGAAGTTTTCTCCAAGGCACAAATCATTGCTAGAATTTCAGCTTCATTGTTCGTGCATACTGGATTATTGATAGCTTGAATAACTTCTAAAATATGAGTGACTTCAATCACTGCCTCCGTCTTTTCTTTTAACACACCTTGGGGAGTAAAGACTAAAGTAGGATGAGCTGGATGCTTAATGTTCTTAGACCTTTCAGCATCTTTATAAATATATCCGTACACACCGAAACCGCCAAAGCCCTTATTGGGCTTGGCAGAACCGTCACAGAAGAAAACAGCCTTATTGGATGAGTTCATTTTTTTCTTTTACTTCTGGTTGAATGGTAGACATTCCGTTAAACATCGTATAAATACTAAACAAAGTACTGTAGTTCTTTGCGAAGTATTTGTTCAAGCCAGCGATAATCTTAGGCAAGAGATGACGATATTTACCAGTTACAATGGTAATTGGAGTATGACCTTTGTGGACGATACCAACGATGTAGATGAGAGCAATCAGCTTATCCGGATCAAGTTCATCTTTGTTATTAAAGATATAGCTTTCCAGTTGCTGAACATATTTATCTTCGAAGCGCTTACCAGCTAAACAAGTAACCGGAGTAGGACTGAAGATAGAATTGTCGATGTTAAAAGCAGTAACACCTTTACCCTGAGTAAAGAAGTTTTTAGTCTTCGGTTTAGCTTCTGGACTGGTAAAGATATCTTTGATGTTCTTAAACAATTGATCATTACCAGCACCGAGTACAACTGCTCCACCACTATCACCAAGCTGCTCTCTTGCTCGATTGATCGCGTTCATATCGATATTCACACCAGCAGGTTGAGTATTCATCTGAATACCACCTTCAGTGAAAGAAGTCTTGGTTGCAGGAACATGATTCACTTCTACTTTAGTATCCATAGCCGATTGGGGTTCAACTTCTTTTTCTACGAAACCGGCATCATCGATCATAGTGATGCAACTCGTTTGTCCGCGAGCAGTCTTTTCTTTATCAACAGTACCTGTAGTCAGGTTAGAGATTTGATCGTTAAGTTGCTGGTTGTCTTGTTCGGTGTAGAGGGTCTTGTTCTGCATGGTTGTTCCTAAAAGGGTTATTGAAATCCACAAAATACCTACACTAGTATTTTTACAAAACGAGTACAATATAGTGTATTAGAAACTTCCTCAACTACATATATACTAGTTGATGGTATTACAAAGGAAATTAAAAAAGTATAGTTTTTGTAATGAATTGATTAGGAATAGAGGTCGAAATGAGAACTTTTACACTTAAGATTAACGTTAATAATATCCATAAAGAAATAGAAAAAGACTTCTTCAAATACAAAGACGTCTTTTATAAAGCATTGATTGCCAATCTGTGCGTATACAATACCTTCAATGGTTTAGTGCTGGGAAGTACTATTATTGAAGATAGCCATTATAATCAGTTTCTGTTGTTCTTGATGAACAAAAATGCAACTGTTAAAGAGGTCATCGACGAAATTGGTTCTAAGAACGATGTCCTTTTGTTTCTGGATACGAATATGTATGTAGAAGAATTTATAAGTACAAAGCACGATCCGAATGTGATCAATTTGTATAGTCTTACTATTGATGATACATACCACATAGTAATCAACAACAAACAGATTAAACGCCAACATGCTCAATAAAAGCGCATTTATAGCTATCGGGTCTTTACAGCCAAAAACTCTGCATCAGGCAGCGGTTGTAAAAGAACTACTGGAAACAGTAGTTTGTTATCAAATTCAAAAGAAACTTTCAGAGAAAGCATATGAACATCTGAACGTGAGTTTTAATTACGATCCTTATAGGGCTGATTTATCAGTTACTAATTATCTTCATCCTGAAACGTTAACTGACGTTGAAGAATATCAAATAAGACTTATTAATAACATTATCAACAAAACCGTAGATGACGCTATTGAAGAGTATCATCTGTATCAGAAGTACGCCCCTTGCACTGCATTGAACTTCAATTGCTGCTTGGTTAATAGTAATAACTTCATATTGACAATGGACGTGTATTCGACGGAGGGTTAAGTGTTAAACATGGCGTTTTTACCGGCTAAAGAAAACCGAGAACTGCAAGCCGAACTTAAACTCGAATACGTTAAGCTGGATTATGTATGTTTCGTGAACGAATTATTGTTCTATCTTAATAACAGAGATCCTCAACTTACCGTACAAATATGTAATAATCTGTTGTTCGTATTGAACAAGATTTTGCTCGATAATCTATTTAGACATATTGCATATAAGACACCTGAAAGACTAATGGTCTTACTAGCCAATAGAACGTTTAGCAAGGATATTTATATCAATCCGTTTTACACTTCACAGATCATCGAAGCAACCGGTCTATATATTGAAGATAAAATGGAAGTAGAAAACCATATCAATAAAAAGCTTCAACAGTACATAGACAGCATCTATATGTCTAACTCTGATGCGTTAAACGTTTGCTTGATGAATATGTTTAATGTCATGTATCAGAACTTTCATCATATCGACTTTTCGCATTTTAAGTTTGAATTACTTGATTACAGACAGCCAATGCTTCTATATACGGAAAGACAGCATGAAGTCCATCTACATACCTGAACACCATATAAGAAATCTATTTCACTCTCTTACTTTGAACGATGATTCACGTACTGTTCTGAATAACTTAGTCTTGAAGTTTGATTACAGTTATTCTAAATTCATGTACATGATTTTTAGTGCTTATGCGAATATGTATGTGAGCGTACTCGATGAACATTCTCGTCTCACGCAACAAGAAGTGAAACGTGCGATGAATAAACTGTCAGTTCTTAGAAGAGAAATTAATGTAAATAATGTTTATGTAGCCGATAAGTATGATATGCTGTATGGTATCACTTGCACTGGTACTATTGGCAATATGCGGTTTAAAGACTATCTTTACGAAGATATGTATAGTCGGTTGGAAAATCTTCTTGGTGTAGCATACGCTACGAATTACTTAGAAGATATCTTCGATAGCATCGAATGCATTACGACTTTGATTGAAAGTAATTTAATCTCTGTCAGCGAAGATCCGGAAGATGTTGACGGAAATATTATTTTCTATCTCGACATTCAACAAGAGGGTTTGTTATTCATCATAATCTAGCTATTCCTGCTTAAGGAAAAAAAGGAGTTTAGTATGAAGGATGTTAAAGAAATAAGTAACACACCAGAAGGTGTATTAGTAAGACTTAAAGAAAAGATACGTCTTAAATTAGGTTTGGACGTGTACAATCTTAAAGTTCTTATAGATAGATTCGTCTCGAACGCCTCTCAGGGCGTAACCAGTAGCAAGACTCATTTTGCTAAGGTAAACATTTACAACGAACTATCGAAACCCAAGATGACGATTAAAGTCTTCTTTAAGTTTCTAAAGATTATTAACATCAAGTCTGTAAAAATCAGCATTACCGTAGTGACTCCTAAAGACAGAGAAGTGACTGTCACTGAAGAGATTAACCTCTTTAGTAAAGGAGGACTAGAAGATGAGGAATAACCTTTATACGGAATACGTCGATATCACTCCTGATCTTGATGCTATTCTCAAGAAGTGTTTTGTGAATCATCTTCTTGTATACAATCAAGCGTTAGCTTTTCTATATGAAAACGAAGAGCTAACCTTTAAGAACCTTAAGAAAATGATAGTAGCTTATATCGGTGAAAGGAAGTTATCTCCGATCATTGAAATTGCGTTGTATAACGAAATCTACTATCAATATAAAAAGTTTAAGCGGAACATTAAAATCCAGAAACTTATTACAGACATTCAATACTTTACATTTCTTTGTAAGGGTTATACCACAAAGAGTTTAACGGTATCGGATGATCGAAAGACTATTCGTTTCGATGATTTTGCAGGTCATATAGAACTAAAGAAAGAACTTCCTCCTGTGACAGATGAAGAACTAATCTATATGAATCTGAGCTTTAGTAACATCGAAAACAAGTATATGATTTCTATTTATCGATCCAGTGGGTAACAGTAAAGAAAGCCTCCTAGGGAAAACCCTAGGAGGCTACTTTATTTTTTTACCACAGTGATAGGTTCTTTCAATGCAGCAGGACATATTAAACTCACTCTTTCGTAAATTGTGTTTAATTTCGCTACGAGATAAATCGTAAAGAATACATTAAGCACTAATATCATGATAGTGAAAAAACGAATAGGATTGAAGTGCTTACTGGTGATATTATATTCGTCTTTTCTAAACAACACTTTTAATACAAACGTCTCTAACAGTTTTAAATACATAGTTATCTCCCCTAGGCCATTTTTTGATTACTTATTGAAGGAACATTTATTATGACTAAAGAAATTAAAGGGTTTATAACCCGTGATGATTTTATCAGCAGTAATAATGCTACCGTATCTCCAATATATGAACTTTCTGACATAGGGTTTACCTATGCCAAGAGTAAGTTACAATACTATTCTTCGGTTGATCCGTTATATAGTATGTACTTGTTTAAGCTTAAGGAATTGACTAGCTTAAGCCAAACTGAAGTAGATGACATTATTGCAGTAGTGAAGAAGTTTAGCGCATTTTTAACTTCTACGCTAGTAACTAATAAGCAACAAGCGATTGTGTTGTTTTTAAACAACTACAACTCTGAGAACCCGACGAAGCCTGTGACGAACTTTAGTTACAACGCTATTGTTTCTCATAACAACATCAAGACTGTAGATTACATCACATTTAAGATTCATGATGTAGTATGCAATTTCTGGATGAGTGATTCGGTATTTAGAGCGTTCTATCCCGAATACGATATTAATGTAGTGCTGCCTTTCCAGAACTTCACATCTATTGTTAACAATACCAGTGAATTCATTAACGCTATTGATCATTTCAACTTGATTGAATTCAATCGACGTGTAGAAGAAGATAAAAATAACCTTCCGTCTACATATACAAAGATTGTGAATATTCCGTATCGTGTTCCCAACACGACGGTGACGAAGAATGTGTACTTTGCATTTAACATTTATGGATTGCAAGGTAACTACGATTACATTCTGAAGCTTGAGTTGTATAACAAGTTAGTGAATGGATTAGGATTGGATGGTACTTTCATTGAAAATATCTTCCCGACGATTCTGAATATCAATGAGTTCTTCATTACGCCGCGTTGGGATAGAATGGCGATTCCGTCGCAGATTGGACAGACAGGTATCAATAGCCAAATCTCGTTAAGTTTTGCTGAAACGTTTGATCTTAATAAATTCATTAAGGTCTACAACAACGTTAACTACTTAAGAGACAATACGTATGATGTGCCTTTTGACTATAACAATATTCTGTTACAAGTAACGAACGGCTATTATACTGAAGCTGAGATTAAAGACTTCGCTGCGTATTACAGCGATATGATTACAATCACTTCGACCCATCCTGACTTTGCTCGGATGAAACAAAGAACACAAAAGTTCATTACGCTGTTAGAGAACATGTTGAATGTTGCTAACTCTGCTAACTCTACTGAGTTGTTCAACAAGATCTTACAGAACAATGACTATCACTTTACAATTATTTCTAGAAGTGGGGTGAATTACCTGTCGTTCTTCTATGAAGAACATCAGATCTATGTCATTCCTCGATATGAATTCCTTCAAAATCTCTAAGGAGATAAGACATGCCTGACGTTACAATAAATACACCAAGTGTAGGCTTGGAAGCTTATTTCACATTCAAAGAGCCAGTGAACTATTACATCCGTAATAAGTTCAATCTTAACTCTCTTTCGATTAAGTTGAAAGTTATTAGTATCATCTCGATGAAAGATATGATACGTAACGATCTTCGTGATCCTTATACTGAACTTTATGAGCCTGCGGCGATTCCTGAAGTCGAGTATAAGAAAGACTTAATCGACAATATTCCTGTCGTTTCTTTTTCTTATTACGATAGAAACGGGGTAGAACGGTATATTCGTTCTCCGTTAAACTATATTGATAGCATGTCGAATGTATCGAATGTAGAATACATTAACAAGCTGTTAGTAGTAGATTTAAATAGATTACCGAAAGAATTAGATACCACTGTTTTCTTTTCTGATCTTGCTGACTTTGTTGAATCTCGATTAGGTATTGTGCCTGAGATTAAAGAAGTAGCAGTAGGTCAAGTGGAGTTAGTTGACACTAATGAACACGAGACGAGAGAAACAGTACGAACCAATATGATTACAGTACATAAAACTTTACAAGTTCAACTTGAAGAAGCGAATTTACGTCATGATCAAATATTAGAACGCCTGCAAACATTGGGGATTTCTTTAGGCTAAGGGAAACCGCCATGAAATCATGTGACTTTTTGAAAAGGAGCCGAAATCATGGCTAGCTCATTTACACAGGAAGATATTAGACTATTAGAGAAGACAATTTCTATTCGAGAACGTGTCTTAGATAAGTTAATTGAGAATGGCAATATCTCTACTTCTGCTAAAGATGTCGAAGCTTTAACCGGTTTAGCAGACAGTATGGATAGAAGTATTTTCACTAAAGCGAAAATTAGTATTGATGAAGCGAATAGCAAAGTTAATGAAGAAACGAAAGAAGTTCTGCGTGATCTTCTATTGGATCTCCATAAGAACAATGCTGTTCCAACTGCTTCCGCAAATCAACCAGCGAAGGAAGCACCTTCTTTTGAACCTCGTGGGTTAGAAGTGAAGGAAGGTGAATTAATTCCGAAACATGATCAGACTGATGTGAATCAGTTCTTAGAATCTCGTCAAACGTAAACAAGACTACTGGAGGTTATGCCTCCAGTAGTCTTTAATATTTCACTTTACTATTTAATAACTGCGTTGAAGTATTAAACTCAGCAGGTTTATTAGTACTAGCGATATAGATGGCTTTTTCCGTAGTTAATTCATCAGCTTCTATTTCAGCTTGAAACTTTTTATAGAAACTATCCGAATCAACTTTATTCGGAAGGATTACTTTTTCATCAGTAATTTCCGTATTGATAATCACGTCTATGGGCTGTTTCGCTAAGAAATCGTTAAGCATATTGAGTTCCTAAAAACACTTCAGTCGTTGGATGCATATCATGCGTTCTATGCGAAGTATCGACATAATCAATCTTCTCTAGATGTTCCTTTTCTGCAGGAGTAACAGCAGGCATGACTTTTTCGAAATCAAAGTCGCTAAAAGAACCAGACTCATGGGTTCTAGTCGCTACATCAGCAGACGTGCATGAGTTCTTTTTAAACTCTTGTACTTTAGTAAACAGTCCTCTTTCCAATTCTGAAAGATTATACGTATTGACAGAGTTAAGATCCACGTTTTGAATATTCTTCGCCATACTACCAAGCTTATCAGAAAGATTCGAATACTGAATATTCTTATCTCTTCTTTCCGTGTGAATCAATGGCAGTTTAATTAATTCACCGCGTGCAGAAAGAAGGTTTCTATATTCATTACTGTGTGAAGGATATTGAGTAAGTTGTTGATCAATATCGTAAATATACTCTCTTCTAGCAGAGTGACTTATTTCAGAGTTTCTTAAGTTCAGTAAGTTATTTTTAAAGTTTCCAGATCTAGCACTCATAGTGAAATCATTTCTACTTACCGGGGTAAGAAGAGGGATAGGTGATTTCGCATTAAGGTAACTAGCGTAAGTTTGTGTAAAGTTATTAAAGGTATTGGCAGCATTCATCACTATACCTTTAGGACTAATGATTTTCTCAATAGACGAAAGAGGACCAGAAGCTTTCATTTCGGATTGAGTAAAACCTTTACAATACCGATCTAACCAACTAAGCAATAACGCCGTAAGCAGACCTGCAATGATGTTTTTGTTTAAGGCGTAACCCAACATAAACAATTTTAAGAAGTCAAGATTATTACAAAGAAATTTACTACCGACATGCAGTAAATCTTTCATAAAGTCTTTTACACCACCTAAATCTAACTTCTTAAGAGAGTCAAAGATGTCTTTAACGATATCTGGCATTTCTAAGTTACTAATAGCGTCTATGGCCGCATTAAGTGCGTCCTTTAGGGTTTGCATTACCTCGGACGTAGCGTTCATTATAGCGTCTTGTAGATCGCTTAAAGAACTACTTACCTTTTCGATTAATTCATCTTTTTCTTTTGCTTCTGCAATCGCTGAATTAATAATTTCATCGACGCTATTATAAACCGAATTATCATTTAACTTACTAAAATCTACGGTAGGTAAGTTAGTTTCTTTATCTAAATACTTAAACCTTTGTGCTGCTATCGACATGACCTTTCTCCTCTTCAGAATCCTTAGACAGTGGTTCGTCCTTCAATACATCATTAAACTTATCTAGGTATAGAGAAGCCGTAACTAGATTGCTGTAGAATACAGCAGGTAAGAAATTTACGTTAGCCACAGTGGAGAACAGATATTCGGTGTAAGAGAACAAGTCTTTAAATCCAAGATCATTAATTCTTTTTAACTCCTTCTGATCAGGTGTTTCAAAGAACAATGCAGGAAAATAAAGCAATACATCTGGTAGTTTTGTTTTTTCTAAAGAAGCAGAATGATGATTCATCCATTCTTTAAAGTTATAAATAAAGCAAGTAATGATTCCATTAGTGCTGATGAAATAAGGACTTACTTCTTTCGGAGGAAAATTAATTACGTTTACTAATGTGTTCGTATCAAGCTTGACAAACAACATGTTCTGCAACGCTTTCATTTGCGATTCAGAAAACTTAAACGGATACACGTTTAAGATCACTTCTGGTATTTTCTTCTCATTGTAGAAATTATTTCTTTTCTCTAAATTACTAAGCTTCGATTTGAGAGAAATGAGAATGTGTGTGACCACACTAAATGGAATAAGATCAACCGTTTTATTACTATTGATTCTATCGTAGTCTTCTTGATTCACGACAGAGAACTTATCGATTTGCCGAAAGTTATATTCTTCAGAATTCAGATAAGTAGTTAATTCGTCTTTCTTTAACAGTTGAAGTAGAATAGCTCCTCTGACATCTAACAGCGATTCAATATCAACGTAGATTTTGGAAGTTTCTTTCATATTAAATACTATTCGAAATATGCATCGCAGTGAGATAGGTCTTTAATGTCTTAGTGGATTCCACTCCACTAGAGTATTCCGACAATGTTTTCAGATTTGCATTACCATATCGTAAGAACATTGCGTTATATGCATTAAAGCCATTTCTATCACCACCGCGATAGCGAATGAGTTCAGAGATAGTGTTATCCAATCCCATACCGATAAGAACTTGTAATTCCGGATACGAGATCTTCGCGCCTTTACTTTCACCGGTAGGTTGGAACGTAAGTTCGTCAATAACTTTGTTGTGCTCAGGAATACTGGTTTTCTTTAGCAGCGTTTGTGATTGACGACGATAAGGTAGATCCACAACTAGATACTTGATCGGTGTTTTATAATCAGGAGCATCCGTGTTATTGGTAAATACTAAATGCTCGAAGAATTCAAGACCGTATTTCTCAGCGATCTTCAGATTGTTTTCCACCGTAATCGAGTTAGCTTGGTACATCGGTTTAAAGATAACGAGATACTTCTTACCGTCTCGGATATCTTTCATGTAAGTGTCGAAGTCTTTGTCGGACATATTGGCAAAGATCTTCTTATATTGTTCGATATTATACCCAGTAGGTTCGATATCTTTTAAGAAATCCAAGATGAATTTCTCGGCAGCTTTTCGGTTAGCCATGGTAAATCCTTCACAAATATCAGTCAAAGTATCGAAAGAAATATAGAAAATAACAGTTGAGTTATCACGGCTATCCCTTGTGACTGAGGATCATTCTGTGAGTTTCCCTTATAAGTAAAGGAGTTTAGAGATGCGTATTAATATAGTAAATCAAGGTGGTTACGGTAACGGTGGGTTTGATATTGCGGGTGCAACCTTAACGGGTCCGCTTATTCTTGCCGCTGATCCTACCACTGGTCTTGAAGCTGCGACTAAACAGTATGTTGATAATGCGGTTAATTCGTTAAACGCTGGTCACATTACGACTGGTATTTTACCTGTAGGAAGACTGCCTGCGTTTACTGGTGACTTAACTAGTACAGCCGGAAGTAATAGTTTAACTTTATCTAACTCTGGTGTTATTGCCGGTACTTATACTAAAGTTACAGTCGATGTTAAAGGTAGAATTACCAATGGTTTAGCTTTAACTGTAGCGGACATTCCTGATCTTAGTTGGAATAAAATTACTACTGGCAAGCCAACTACGTTAGCCGGGTTTGGTATTACAGATGGTGTTAAAAATACCACTGATTCTGTTACTGGTTATTTGACGGCACACGCTGCACCTACCAACGCAACTCATGCAGCTACTAAAGCGTATGTTGATAGTTTGTCGTCTGGTTCTGGTTCTTTATCAGTCGGTGATACGATTCGTCGTCCTAGCAGTGTAACTCCCACGGGTTTCTTACGTTGTAACGGCGGGCAATTTAGTAAAACGACTTACCCTGCTTTATATAGCGTTTTAAGTTCGATGTATAGTTCTTATGCTAATATCGATTATACTAGTTACGCTGCTATGGGTAATGGTCAACCTTGGCGTCAACAGTTCGGTTTTAAAACTTCTGATGTAACTGATATAACTGGTTGGAGTATACACGGAACATTACCAACAGAAGCTATGGATGACGGTCAAGTCATTGTCACTAAAAACCGTGTTTATATATTAGGTAAAAATGCTAAAGCTACTGTACTTACCGCTCCTATCAACGCCGACGGTACGTTAGGTACATGGACCACAGGTACAAATTTACCAGTAATTCTTTTTAAATCTCAAGTTGTCGTCACTAAGAATCGTGTGTATTTATTAGGCGGTAAGACTAGCGCTACAATGCTTACTAGTACTGTATATACCGCTCCTATCAACACAGACGGCACCTTAGGTACCTGGTCAGCTAGCCCTAATAGTTTACCTGGTAATTTAGCGCAGAGTCAAGCAGTAGTTACTAAGAATAGAGTCTATTTATTAGGTGGTGGTGTTAGTACTAGTAATCGTACCGCTAATATTTATTACGCGCCTATTAATAGTGATGGTACGTTAGGAGTCTGGAGTAGTGAGGGTAGTTTACCAACTTCTTTAATGGACTCTCACGCTGTTGTCACTAAAAACCGCGTATATCTGTTAGGTGGAAATAATGGTTCAATTATATCTACTATCTATACTGCACCCATTTTCGATGATGGAGTAATAGGTTCTTGGAGTGTTGCTAGTAGCAGTTTACCAGGTCCTTTAGCAGATTCTCAAGTTATAGTCACTAAGAATAGAGTGTTTACGTTAGGCGGGCGTGATGGTTCTGATAGACATTCTAATGTCTACACCGCTCCTATCAATGCCGACGGTACGTTAGGTAGTTGGACTACTGGTACACCTTTACATTCAACATTAGCTAATTCACAAGCTATTGTTACTAAAAATCGTGTTTATTTATTAAGCGGATTGGATGCTAGTGGTCTAGGATCAACTACTAATATTTATACTGCATTGTTACCTGGTAACGAATCTTTTAACGATTACTCTAATTTCTATAACGGTACCATTAATAAGTTTGACGGCTCTGACATTTCTGGAACTATATTGTTAAAAGACGGATATAGCGATAGTTTAGATTATACTCAATCTGGTAACGGTCAGCCGTGGCGTCAACAATATCAAATAAACACCCAACAAAGTGGTGATATAACCAATTGGGCTTTTAGCGATTATCCCTTACCTGCGACTATTACTGAATCTCATTCCATTGTTACTAAGAATAGAATTTACTTATTAGGCGGATCTATCAACAGTGCTTATAGCAGTACTGGTTATACTGCAACTATTAACGCTGATGGTACATTAAATTCATGGAACAGTATCTCGTTACCAGCTTCATTTAGCTATAGTCAAGCAATAGTGACTAAAAATAGAGTGTATTTATTAGGTGGAAATGTTAATGGTAGTTATTCTACTTCAGTTTACACAGCACCGATCAATAGTGACGGTACGTTAGGCGAATGGACTACCGGAACATCATTACCATTAACTATAGTATTTTCTCATGCTTTAGTAACTAAAAATAGAGCCTACTTACTAGGCGGTGAAATAAATGGCGCTAACTCGTCCGCAGTTTATACTGCTCCTATTGACGCAAACGGCATGTTAGGTAGTTGGACTAACACTAATAATAATTTACCAGCATTTGTTAAAAGATCTCAACTTGTAGTTACGAAGAATAGAGTATACCTCATAGGTGGTTTAGTAAATGGTTCTAACTCATCTAACGTTTATACCGCACCTATTAACTCTGACGGCACATTAGGTGTATGGGCTACGGCAAGTAATTTACCTGTCTCTTTATATGGTTGCCAATCTATAGTTACTCAAAATAAAGTATATTTGTTAGGTGGGTATGCTAATGGTTCCTATAGCTCTACCGTATATACAGCCCCGATTAATGCCGATGGAACTTTAGGTAATTGGACTACTGGAACATCGTTACCAGGAAGTACAATGCTATCTCAAGCTGTAGTTGTAAAGAATAAAATATATTTAATAGGCGGAAATAATGGTTCGAATCTTGCTACTATACATGTTGCGCCTATTTTAGGGGGTTTGAATGATTATTCTCCTTACTATAATGGCACTATAATTCCTGTTGAATCTGGTAATTTTAAATTACCGGATACTACGTTAACTGATCCTGTTGGCATCTATACTTTTATCAAATACTAAAATAGCAAGACACTACCAGGAACTCCTGGTAGTGTCTTATCTCTATCATTATTTAAAAAACTTATCTTCGTTCTCTTTAAGAAAAGGAAGAATTACAATCCGGATATCGTCTAACCAACCATTCACATCCGTCGCGATATTAAGTGCTAACCTAATTTGACTCGGAACAATATGTTCGCTATCCACTAGAATACCGTAAAACAACATCGTCAACATCGTGCGTTGAAGTTGGTTGTTTTTATCGTATGCGTCAATATAATGTTGACTCGATTTAATAGCATGAACACTGTTAGGATTAAACTGTAATCTTTCCATTTCTGAAATGATTATAGTACATAGGTTTATATTAATATCGCTCATAATTGCCTCTTAAGAATTTTTTAAAGAATGAATCATACTTTAGTTATAACCACTATGGTCATATATATGTTATCCTTTTTTAAAAAATTATTTACTAAGCAGCCTGTTGTTGTTAACGAAGAGGATGAGCTGTACTCTAAACTTCTAGAAATGGTGCATTATGAAAAACTGCATTCACTCATGTACTCTCCCGTTAATAAGCTGTATATACTTAATACGTATACTGCTGATTTTAACGATCTCATCAGTAATCTTTATAACAGTCATTTCCATCGACAGATTATTGCGATTAATATTCATTCTTATTTTCAAAATAGCAAAGTCGATATCCAAAACGATCTTGAAAGAATCACTAAGTGTTTAAGAGATCATAAACCCAACGCGCAGCTACAACATGATCTCCATGAAATAGTGAATGCTTTTGAGTACTTTAAGTCAATGGAGAAATAGAAATGTCCGAAAGTAATCTGAAACTACATTCGTTAGGTATTGTAGTAGAGACGAAACCAGAAGGCACTGATTTTATTCTGGTCACGCCTATTGAAGAATTGAATATTCAAACTCCTGGCAACATTAAGGAGTATAAGAAAGAATATGAAGGTAGTAAGAAAGAGTTAGAATCGACTAACTTTAAAACAGAACACGAAGCTAAAAATTATCTCAGAGCGAAATGGCTTCCTTTTGGTCATAGCAATCGTAACAGTGCACCAGATGTGGTAGCAAACGAAACCGTTGTATTGTTTAAGTTTGCTGATGTGGATGAATATTACTGGACGACGATTTTCCGTGAACCTGAGTTGCGTCGTCAAGAAACCGTTCAATATGCTTTCTCAAATCTTCCTAAAGGTATTGCTGCTTTTGATAAAGATACGAGTTATTGGATAGAAGTCTCTACCAAACATAAATACGTCCATCTTCATACCAGCAATAACGATAAAGAACACACGACCTACGATATCAAGATAGATACCAAGAAAGGTAACATTGAGATTAAAGACGGTAAGAAGAATAACATCTTGTTTGATAGCGCAACAAATAGTTTAACTGTCAATACAGAAAATGCTCTTACTATTAATACTAAGAACATAGTGAATGTGAATACAAAAATAGCTAACATTGTAGCAAGTAGTGAGATGAATATCACTTCTCCAAATATCAATATGACTGGTAATGTTAATGTCTCCGGAAACATTAATGGTAAAGGTGACATCAAAGCTGCTGGTTCGATCATGGATGCTGGTGGTAATAGTAACCATCACTCGCATTAAAAAATATTTCAATTCTCATCCTCTGATCCAATATAACTCACAGGGAACATCATGCGATTAATGTTCAATAATACGCCTGCATTTACTGAAGTAGATCCGAACAAAATTCTGTACAATGTAGGAGCACTGATTGACCATTTGACAGGTAAATATGTTAAAGGTCAAAAAGGTGAAAATATCCTGAATGGCGGCTTGAGTGTGTTCACTGCTGTCATGGGTAAACCGAATACTTATAAGACCAAGTTCGCACGGTATATGATGCTCTCGGCTGCTAGTAAAGTAGCTTATTCTGGTATCTTACCGTATATGAATACTTACGATACAGAAGTTAACGTAGACGTAGATCACTGTCTGTCTTTAGCGCATAAGTTTGAACCGTTCCAAGGACACGATCTCATTAAAATGAAAGCGTGGAATATCACTGATAAGACTCATCATCTTGGTAACGAATGGTTTAAGATGTTGAAAGACTTTCTGCGTGGTGAGAAGATCAAGAACCGTAAGGAATATACAATGGCTACTCCTTTTATTGATAAGGAGCTTAAAGTCATGTATACGATCTTCCCGTCTTTCAATGACCTAGATAGTGTATCGGAATTCCAAACTTCCGCTACCGAAGAAATTCAGAACAAGAATGAAATCGGTGACTCTGGTGGTAATACGATTCACATGCGTGGTGGTCTTGATAAGACTCGTTTGTTGATGGAAATTCCTGGTATCTGTAATGCCGCTTCACATTACATGATCATGACTGCTCACATCGGTAAAGAAATTCCGATGGGTCAAGGTCCGATGGCAGCAATTCCGACGAAACAATTGCCGCACATGAAACCGGGTGAAGTGGTTAAAGGTGTTGCAGGTAAGTTCTTGTATCTGTCGAATCTGCTTTGGCAAACGACTCATGCTTCTCTGCTTAATAATCAAACGACTAAAGGTCCGGAATATCCTAAGACTCGTGAACAAGTCGATGAAGGTAGTGTAGACTTGAATCTTGTTACTGTCAAACTTGTGCGTAATAAGTTTGGTCCGAGTGGTTATAGCGTGGATCTAGTGATTTCGCAATCGGATGGTGTGTTACCTACACTGACTGAGTTCCATTATATCAAAGAGCATGGTCGCTTTGGTTTGGAAGGTAACGATCGTAACTACAGTCTTGCACTGTATCCTGGTGTTAATCTCCAACGTACTACCGTGCGTAGTCAGATTGACGCTGATCCGTTACTGCGTCGCGCTATTAAGATCACCGCTGATCTGTTACAAATTAAGACGTACCATAAGAACATCACGTTAGAAATTCCTGATCTAAAACTGCTGTACGAAAAGCTTGACAAACAGTACGGTTGGAAGACGATTCTGGAAACGCGTGACTTCTGGACGTTTAACAATTATGAACACGCTGTACCGTTCCTTTCTACTTTAGACATTCTTGAAATGTATCACGACAAGTATGTCCCTTATTGGTATAAGAAAAAATGAACACTAATGTAATTCTTCAACCCGTATCGACTGATAACATATTAGCTTTGCTAGAGCAACAAAAGGATAACTTTCACGCTCTAGCAGAGTTTGTTAAGAGTAAAGATATTAAACCTTCGAGAATCTTCCTTCCGCAAACTCTAAAGGTATTGGATGCAGAGTTTAGCGTGAGGGAAGACCTCATTCTCGATTGCATCGATTATCTTGATGTAATAAAAATTTACAGCATCAGTGTATATGGTGATAGCGAAAGTTACCTTGAGGAAATAAAACGAACCATCGTTGAGAATAGAACTGCGAATTCAAACGCTACTATTCTTGCTCAAGATGCACTCGATGACTTTATGTTTACTTCTAAGGAGGAAGCAACAACCTTTTTAAATAACAATAAATTATTGATAGCACTCTATCTATATTCTTTAGTTAATCTAATTTTTTATACAGAAGCTTAAGGGGAAATAACATGTCGCAACAAAAAGGTAAAATTAGTTTTAAGGATCTTAAGAAACAATTTAAGTCCAACGCTTATTACAACAGCCCCAATAACGCTGGTAAAGAAGGCGAAGACCATATTAACATCAGTATTCAATCCGAAACTCGTCTTGGTAAGCTTCTAGACCCGGCTTATTTGAAGACGATCAATTACCGTTATGTCGGTAAGTTTAACTCGGTCATGAGTCTGTGGTACTGGGTGCGCTCTCCGCAACTGGATGACAACTACCGTCGTCTGACCGGTCAAAAACTGAAAATGTACGCAGAAGCCAATGGCGTGTTTGGAAACTATATTCCGAACTTCAAAGCGATCATTGCTAAAGCCACTTGGGTGAAAGTAAAAGGTTACCCTAACGTTCTGAAGGAAATTAAAGAACTTGATCCCAATATCAAGTTTTATTCTTATCATATCGTTAAGGCAAGCAATCTGCGCATCTGCACGAACTACGCTGCTATGATCATTGAAATTGTGCAAGAGATCATTAAAGCAGTGAAGGAAAATCGTGAACCTAACTTTGAGATGTTCGTGGATAAACCGCATGTAGCTGGTCTGGATTACCTCGAAGGCGTTCTGACTAAGATCCTTCCGAAAGAGAAGATCGAAGAAATGAAGGCACAAGGTGTTGAAACGGAAGAAGCTAACACTCTTGAAGAAGGTCAAGCTCCTACTGAAGATGATGCACGAGAAGAGAAAGCTCCTAGTGAAGCGACAAGCTAACCTTTAGCTTAAAGATCATGACCTACAGGTGAAAGCCTGTAGGTCATGATTTGATCACATAGCTAGAAAGGTCTATCATGAATGCCCTGTTATACGCAATAAACGAAATCAATCACCAGATCCCGGCAGAGATTATTCACGCAGGAATGACTATTGATGAACAACCCACTACGGTGAATTTAACTTCTCTTGATGATAAAATTCTTCGTAAAGTGTTAAAGAAAAGAGTGCTGGTAGACGCAAATATCGTCGGTGGTATCGAAGCTATCATCCCGTTAAATAACATTCAACCTAGCTTCTTTGAACACTTCTATACGGTATATCAGATTGCTCCAGAGTTAACCAATAACAAAGAAATCATTTCTGCGTTAAGTATTGCGTTTATGCCCGCAAATGGTTACTTCGGTCAAGTAGGTGGCGCACCAGGTTCTGCTGGTTTATCGAATAACTCTTCTTTAAGTGGCTTTAATACCTTTAATCCACTCATGAGTGTTGCAGATAGAATTGGTAATTCTGCTTCTACTACGGGTGTGTTAAGTAACGCGCATATTGAAATCGTAGGGTATAACACCTTATTAATTTATGCTCATTACCGCACTCTGGCAAACTTTGGTGTAAGAGTGGTGTTGGAAAATGATAGTAACTTAAATAACTTACAACCGAGAAGTTATAAAAACTTTAGTATGCTTTGTGTGTTAGGTGTGAAGGCATACTTATATAACAAATTGATCATTGCTATTAACAGTGGTTATTTAGCTGGTGGTCAAGATCTGGGAATGTTCAAGAGTATTCTTGAAAACTATTCTACTGCAGAAGAAGACTACAATAACTTCTTAAAGAATGTGTGGGCTTCTACAGCGTTTATGAATGACACAACGAGATATAATCGTTATCTCGGCTCCATGATTGCTCCTGATCTTTAAGCTAATATACACTCCTTGGATGAATTTCCAAGGAGTGTAACTATTATAAAAACTAATCATAAAAGAAATAGTACGGTGAAGTTATTAGTAATATCTTAAAGGATATAGTCATGAACTTGGAACAGAAGAAAATTACAAGAGAAATCAATAAAGCTTTGAATGACGGTTTTAAGATCGATACTGATTCGGATCAACAATATCTGGATGGTCAGGATTATAACTGGAACGATCTGAATAATTTTAAAGAAGAATTAGGAAGTAGTGTTGTGAAATTTGCACAACAAGTTAGTGAAATCACGGTTCGTCCGGAGATTATTAACAATCTTGGCGATAAACGCGAACACTTTAATAAAGTCGTGACAGTCTTCTTTAACGACATCAATAGCTTTAGCAATAAAGTTAAAGAATTGCGTTTGCAACATGAACAGTTCTCGGGTCCGGTGAAAGATATTAACGAATTCAATCTGTATAACCGACTCGCTATTAGCTATCAAGCGCTATATACGGAACTGACTACGTTAATCACTCCTACACTTAGTGATATCATGTTGACTGTTACCGAAATCCTCGGATCGGTAATCGAACAACCTACTTAATAAAAAAAGTATTAGGGAGTAAGTAATGAGTATTAATGAACCTAATGAAGAAAAAGTAACTGAGCACACACTACCGGTAGGGGAGGTGTCTAATGAAAACAATAAAAACGAACAAGTCGATGCGCAGGAAGTTACAGCGTATCCAGACCCAGCGAATGCTAAACCAGAACAAACCGTTCGATCCAGCAACGCTATTCAGACTGATGAATATTCCAATAACACCTTCAAGCTTGGAAATTATTCTATATCTCTGCCTTCTCTTGGTCTTTTTGATTTTAATGCTAAGCTCAGGCGCTTTAACAATTCCAATCTAGAAGATAAGATGGAAAGCCTTGAAGACTGGAAAGAATTGACCGAACAATCGATCAATTATTACACTGTCGGTGGTTTGTATCAAGATCGCTTTATCGATGAGAAGTCCCAGTTTAAACAAGGTATCGAGACGAAAGATGGGGATTTAAATACCATCTCGACGTTGAAGTTTAAGAAGACGGAAGGTGAACTTAAAGGCGAGATCGCTCTCCTTAAAGTTTCCAAGATGCTGGGTCTAGGAGATGTGATCAACGTTCCGCTACCGCACTCCGGTATTTGGGTAACGATTAAACCTCCTACTGAAAAAGATCTGATTGATTTTTATAACAGCATTTTCCGTGAAAAGATTATGTTGGGCAGAGCGACCTTTGGTCTTACTCTGACAAATTTCTCAGTACACATCAATAACCGTTTGTTTGATTTTATTATCAAGCATATCCATAGCGTTAACTTCGGTGATATTCCTAAGGAAGAGTTAAAGAATTATGTACTCATCCATGACTTCCCGATTTTAGCATGGGGGTTTGCATGTACGATGTATCCGAATGGTTTCGAATACCAACGTGCTTGTGTAGACGACATTGAAGCGTGTTCTTACATTGCTAAAGCCACCCTGAATTTGACCAAACTTCTGTGGGTAGATAATTTCTCTCTGACTGACGCACAGAAAATCATTCTGGAAGAATTCAGACCGAATAAGCTTTCTATTGAAAACTATCGTAAATTCATTAGTGAACATACTCGGGTCACTAGTTCTACGTTCACCACGAAGAATGGTATTAAGTTCAAGCTTAAGATTCCGACCTTTAATGAGTATACCACGGATGGTCTTGCATGGATTAGTAGTATTAATTCTGCCATTGAAAATCTGATTCTTGCGGAATCTGATCAAGATCAAGCAGATGACGCTAAGACGGAAATGCTCAATCAGTATGTAAAGACTTCGATTCTGCGTCAGTTTAATCACTTCGTCGATTACATTGAAGTAGAAGACAATGTCATTACTGATCGCGCAACGATTAATCAAGTGCTCGAAGTGTTCTCGTCAGAAGACGATATTCGTGGAGAGATTACTGAAAATATCTTAAAGTTCAAAGCGAAGACCACCATTGGTTTGATTGGTATTCCTGAATATAAATGCCCGAATTGTGGTAAGTCCCAGAACCCGACGCCGACGAACGATCACTTCGTTAACGTTATTCCTCTGGACGCGATGAACCTTTTTTTTACGCTAATAACTTTAAGAATTTCGAAGATCCTAGAGAGGGAAGTGTAATAGTTGGAGATAAAGAAGTACCGAAACATATCTCTAACTTTCATTTTGGTTATTATATAAACTTTGACGAGTTTATAGAAGAGACCATTCGACATCTTAAAGGTAATAAAGATTATTTCTATAACAAGCAATTGTTTATAGAAATTTATGAAACCAAGTATCGGATCTGTGATCATCTCAACACAGTCAATCCTCTGTCTTCAGTGCAGTTTAATGAACCAGAAGACTACTTTAGTAAAACTCTGTATGACGGATACTTAAATATTTTCATCTATAGAGAACTAGGAAAAAAACTTAATATGTCTTTTGATGATTTTATTAATAGACCTCGATACGAGATTGAGGCTATGATAAAGGTTGTCGAAGATGTAGATAAGAAAAAGATAAAAATGAATGAGGATATCGCTAAGGACTTAGAAAAAAATGTTCCTAAACCTCCTCCTACTGAATGATAATAAAGAGACAACCACAGTCTAGTGCTGTGGTTGTTTTCTATCTTTGTAAAGGAAAAAAACACATGGTACTAAATAAACACCATGGCAATATACCTTTCGATGCTATCTATATCGGAAGAGGAAGTAAATGGGGTAATCCGTATGAAATGGGTAAAGACGGTAACCGCGATGAAGTATGTGATAAATATGATCGGTATTTAGAAGAACAAATAAAAACTGGTAAATTCACATTAGAAGAACTAGCCTCGTTACATAATAAAGATTTAGTATGTTATTGTCATCCTAAGAGATGTCATGGACATTCATTAGAAAAAGCCGCGAAATGGGCTTGGAATAAATTAAATAAAGATAAAGAAACATTCTTTTTTCACACAAAAGTGAATGACGTGAATAAAGAATTGGAGCCTAAAATGTCTAAAGAAATCGTCAAAAAGGAAGTGCGGTTTGCATGGCATCTTCCTAGAAACGACTACAGGCCAGATCTACATTATGTTCGAGAAGATATTACCTACAAAGATGGTACTCAAGAACCTAATTGTTATTTCGCTGAAGATTTTGAACGTCCGGTGTACGTAACTAAAGAAAACTTTAGAAATCACTACGATAAAAAAGAGTTTGAATATCGAGATAAACTCAATCGTCAAATGACTACTCAATCGGATATGGAACGAGTAGTGCGTGGCATGCTTGGTCACAAAGAGAATGAAAGAGTCAAAGGAGAAGTAAAGAACTCTCCTTACGTGTACGCTTATGATGTTACCTCTACCTCTCTTATCAAATATACCACGTTAAAGAAGAATGATTTTATTCAATCTCCCTATAGTGTAGCGGCATTCGATATTGAAACAAATCCCGATACCCAAGAAATTCTTTTGTCGACGGTCGCGTTTAAGAATAAAGTGCATACTTCTATTCTTAGAAAGTTTGTCAAGAATATCGCAGACGTAGAAGGTAGAATCAGAAAAGCAATTGCGCATTATCTGCCGGACTACGTAGGATTAGAATATAGCTTTGGTGTGTATGATTCTGAAGTCGATCTGTTAAAGGATAACTTTAGAGTCATTAATAAATGGAAGCCTGCGTTCTTAGCTATTTGGAACATGGATTTCGATATTCCCAAGATCTTAGAACGACTGAAGCATTATAACGTGAATCCGACCGATGTGTTATGCGATCAAGCGATCCCAAGACCTTATCGGATGTGTCGTTATAAACAAGGTCAGAAGAAGAAGGTTACTGCGTCAGGGGTGGTAAAACCTATTAACCCCAGTCTGCAATGGCATACTTTAATTGTGACGGCTCCTTACTATGTAATTGATGCGATGTGTGTATATCGCCAGTTACGTATGGCAGGACAAGAAGAAACGAGTTATGCTCTTGATGCGATTCTAAAGAAAGAAGGCATTGGTGGTAAGTTAAAGTTTGAACCAGCCAATGGTTATTCTGGAATCAAATGGCACTTATTCTTACAAGAGAATTACCCGATTGAATATATCGTATATAATATCTACGACTGCTTAGGAATGCTAGAGTTAGATAAGAAGATTAAAGATCTTTCTTCTACTCTGCCTTCGTTTGCGGGTATTACTGATTTCCAGAAGTTTAGTAGTCAAGTACGGAAGATCTCTGACGCTGTGTTTCTGTTTGGTTTGGAAAAGAACCGTATCATTGGTACAGTTCCCAAGATTGAAAAAACAGAAGAAGAACTGGTTGATGTACCTGACGAAGTATTAGACAATAATGGTGACGATGAAGAAGAAGACACTGAAGATAAACCTAATAAATATAAGACATTAGATCTTAAAGGGTGGATTCAATTACTTCCTCAGAATCTATTATTACATGAAGGTCTACAGTGTTTAGAAGAATATCCCAACGCTGTGACTAATCTTAGAGGTTTAACTTGCGATCTGGATGCTACTTCTTCTTATCCGTCTTGCACTCTCGTTGGTAATGTATCGAAAGAGACGTGTGTAAACGAATTGATTCGTATCGATGGAATTGATGAAGAAACATTTAGAGAACAAAACCTAAGTATTTGTTTAGGCAATGCTAACATATTGGAATATTTCAGCGTGATGTTTGGGATGCCGAGTATGTCAGAAATAGATGCGTATTTAGATTAGGGAAATAATATGGAAGAAAAGGGTTGTGGTGACTATCACGTTTGTCGGAAAGCGTGATTTCTTCTTTGTTTGTCTCCTTAGTTGTGTTTTTATGACCACCAGTGTTAAGTCACTGGTGGTCATTTTTTGACATTACTAACAATTTTAGGCTTCTTATGAAATCGCTAGCACTGGAACTAATTGATTACCAGAATAAAGATAAGTTTCCAGAGAAACTTACCAATATCATTGAAGACATTTATAAAGAAATAGACGATCAAAAGTATACGAAAAACATTGAGTTAATTGGTAAATCTGAAAACGCAAGACGTATAGAAAAGTTAATTCGTGAACGTTTTAATTTGAATGTTGTTTTTGATAAAGAGTTTTCTGAGTTTTACATGGCAGCGATTTTGCCATTCATGTCAGATTACTTATCCGCTAGTTCTACATTGAATAATATCTCCACGAAAATCTTTAGCGATCTCTTTTCTGGTATTAATATTTACAAGCACTATCATGAACTAGAAACAGAAAGAGAAAAGTATTTTAAACGTATCCATAACCGTAAAGGATTTGTGGATAAAAAGAACGCGCGTGTCGGTGGTTATCTATCCGATGTCAAGAACTACTTGCTGGTGAACTTCTTTATGATGAAAGCAGAAGACATCACACCAGCAGAAGCAGCGGCGATCATTACCCATGAGATCGGTCATGCGTTTGTAGGATTAGAGACGCATCATCGTTTAACGACGACCAATTCGACGATCATGGATATCATGGATAATATCAATAAGAATAAACATGATAAAGCTATTTATATCTTTAAAAAGAATTTTGACGTTGAAGACTTAGAAAAAACTTCATTGGATAACAGTAAAGAAATTACGGATTTCTACGGGAAGCTTGCGAATAAGTATTTAGGTGAATTGAATTCTCAACTCATCAACAATAAGTACGATGAAACGAACTTTGAGAATCTCGCAGATAGTTTTGCTGTACGTTTCAATATGGGTAAAGATTTGTTTAGCGGTTTATATAAATTACATACTCAATATGGACATATCACACAAAGAAGTAGTTTCATGTACTGGACTGCGTTAATCATTGAAGCGATCACCTTAGCTATTCTTCTTATTCTCTGTGGACCTATGGCACTCGGTGTGGCTGTCGTTATTCTAATTGCGTTAACGAATCTTCCCAGCGGACATATGACCTATGATAACGCAATGGATCGTTATAACAGAATAAGAAACGGTATTATCAATAACCTCAAGAATGAAAAGTTACCTGCTAATATCGCGAAAGACTTGGTAGATCAATTTGTCGTCATTGACACTGTCATGAAAAACAGTACACATTTTGATTCGATCCTTGATACGCTCTTTGGTGCATTAGATTTCGGTAACAGTTCAGATAACTATTACATCAAATTACAGCAAACTATAGAGAATTCTCTGAACAATATTCTCTTTGTTAAATCTTCTCAGTTAAGAACACTTTAAGGAGTTTTTCATGTATGCATTTTCTTCAGATCTGTCCGGTAGACTCAATCTCCTGCAACAGAGGAAGTTAGGTAAGGGAGAAATCTTCTTACTGGCTAAAGCAATCGCCGATTCTATTCCGTTAGCACCGGCTGAAACTGATAACATCGCTCTGTTTACGATTAATCATCGTAGCTTCATGAACAATGTGATTTACTCGATGGCTGAGTTTACTTACATTGACGACGAAAACGTGAAGACGATTTACCGTCTGGTGGATGAATTGAGTCTGTGGCGTTATAGCGTTGCTCACAATCCGCCGAGCATTTTGTTTAGAGGCGACACGAACACGGTGATTGATGATATCTCTTGCTTGCCGCGTTATATTGACGTATCGAATATGTGTGCCGTAGCTGATATCGTAGATAAAGCTAACTGGGTTTATAACATGTTTAGAGACGTTGCTAAAGAAGTTAAAGCTGCTAAACAATAACTTCTTAAGGTAGGAGTTCACAATGTCTCTCAACCAAATTCTAAATGACATACAAGATAACGTCAACAATATCCCGATAGCCACTGAAGGTATAGTGTTAACGAATCAAAAAGAATCTAAGTTCAAAGTTGCTCCGACTAATCTAGATCAAAAAGTTCTAGAGAAGTTTAACACTTTGTACAACGTTATTACGACTAGAAAAAACATCTATCCTTTAACTAAAGTAGATCGTAAAATTGCTCAAGAAGTATTTACGATGTTGCCTGAAGTTAATCCGGTAGAACAAGCGAAGATCACGAGTTATCCTTCCACGATCAATAAAGACATCTTAGATGGTGTGTTAAATAAGATTGTGGAAACGATGCCGACAGAGATCATTACTCTGTTCACAGAACTCGCAGACCAAATCACTAGCAATACCGAAAACATCGAGAAGGTTGTCGAAGGCGTCACGTTATACGCTGACGTGTACGATAGAGAATCTAAACGACTCTCTGTGAATAAACCTCTCATTATCTATGATAAAGATAGTAAAGATTTGTTCCAGAGCGATCTAATCAATTGCATGTATTTTAAAGATACTGAATTGGATTATGAAAAGTATGCTGGAAAGTTAAATAAGATGTTTGAGGAGTTGTATTACGATCCGACGCTTCAAACGTTCTATGAGCATTTCATTCCTAAGACTGAAGGACAACCTTCCGTAACGATTAATTCGACAAGCTTAGCAAGTTTATGCGAAACACTGATTAACTTAAAGAACAGTGTTACAGCGGATAAATCGTTTTTGAATCATTATTCTGAAACGCTTGTTAAGAATTTAACTAATGATTCTAAGACTATTACGGACGATAGTGTTTACTTAGTTAATAACTTTAATTCGATTGTTTCTTGTCTGAATACGTATAAGGTGTTGTTTGATATCTTCGATCAACAAGATCACTTTTTCGAAAAACTCAAGAGACTTCTTGAGTTCCTTGATTAATACTTCCGAGAACAGAAGGAGCAATCCTTCTGTTCTCTTATTTAGCTTGCTTTCTTAAGATCATCCTGTGAGTTTCAGCCTATAGTCAAAAAGGAGTTTAACATGAGATTTAAGATTCTTAAACAGGGCGGATATAATAGCGGCGGTATATCTGAAACCGGTGGTAACATGTCCGGTCCGTTAGTGCTTGCTGCTAATCCTACCGAAAATTTACATGCCGCTTCGAAGTCCTATGTGGACACCGCGTTAGGTAATTTAAACGCAGCAAGTCTTACTAGTGGTCTTATTCCGGCTGAAAGATTACCGGCAATGACCGGCGACATTACCAATGTTGCTGGTAGTAATTCGTTTTCTTTATCTGATACTGGTATATCTCCTGGCACTTATGCTAAGGTTACTGTCAATGCAAAAGGTCGTATCACTAATGGTTACCCATTAGCCGAATCTGATATCCCTAATTTAGATTGGAGTAAGATCGTCACTGGTAAACCTACAACTGTCGCTGGTTATGGCATCACTGACGCTGTGCCTTCTACCGGTGGTACGTTAACTGGAGATTTAGTTGTTAATACCTCTCCCAGTAATCCATTACATATCGTCACTAAAGCTTATGTAGATTCTCTCGCGCAAAATAATACTAGTGGTATGAATGTGAATGTCGGTGATGTGGTGAGAAAAATCACTAACGTTACTCCTGCTGGTTTCTTGCGATGCAATGGTGGACAAGTCAGTAGAACTACTTATAGCGCTTTATTTAATGTTATAAAAGATCCATATACAGTTAAAGCTACAGTAGATTATACTAGCTATAGTGCAATGGGAGCTGGTACTCCTTGGAAACAACAATACGATATTAATTCTTTACAAAGCGGAGATATTACTGGCTGGACCACGAGTGGTTCGTTAGATAGTAAAAATACTATTAACTCGTTAATAATTGTAACGAAAAATAAAGTCCATGCAATTGGCGGTAATGCTATGCCGGGTGGTTCGCTTCAAAATGTTGTTAATACAGCTACGATAAGGGACGACGGCACATTAACCGGATGGAGTGCTTCTACACCTTTCCCGTATACTATAAGTTATGGTCAAGCTGTAGTTACTAAAAATAGAGTCTATGTGTTTGGTGGTTTTATTAATGGATCTTACACTGCGACTGTATATACGGCTCTTATCAACGCTGACGGCACGTTAGGTGCTTGGACTACCAGTGAAAATAGTTTACCAACACCTGTAGGTTTTTCTCAGATTGTCGTCACTAAAAATAGAGTATATAGTTTAGGCGGAGCTAATTCTAGCGGAAGTATTACTGCTGTTTATACTGCTCCTATCAATTCTGATGGCACGTTAGGTGTATGGACTACTAGCTCTAATTCTTTACCTGTAGCGATAAGAAACTCTCAAGTTGTTGTTACTAAAAATAGAGCATACTTATTAGGCGGTGATGTAAATGGCACTAATTCTTCTGTCGTTTACACTGCGGTTATTAATAGTGACGGTACGTTAGGTGCTTGGTCTAACGCGAATAATAATTTACCAGGAGGTATCGCGTATTCACAAGCTATTGTCACTAAAAATAAAGTTTATATGTTGGGCGGACACAATGGTAGTCCCGTTTCTACGGTATACACTGCTCCTGTTAACGCTGATGGTACATTAGGAACATGGTCTACTAGTACCTCGTTACCTGCTGTTCTATCCAATTCCCAAGCTATTGTCACTAAAGGTCGGGTATACTTATTAGGTGGAAGTACTTCCGGAGAATCTAGTCCTACTATTTACACTGCTACTATAGCAGGAGGAACAGCAGATTATTCTATTTTCCATGATGGCACCATCAATAAGTTTGACGGCTCTGACATTTCTGGATCTACTATTTTATATGATACGTATGACGATTTTTCATTAAATACGCAACCTGGTTCTGGGCAACCTTGGAAAAATCAATATGAAATAAATTCATCTCACACTGGAGATACTTTATCTGCTTGGACTACGACTACTTCTTTACCAACAACGATAACTGAATCTAACGCTGTAGTAACTAAAAACAGAGTCTACTTATTAGGCGGACATGTAAGCAATAATCAATCTTCGGCTATTTATACTGCTCCTATCAATGCCGATGGTACCTTAGGTACTTGGACTACAGCAGGTAATTTACCTATTAGTATATCTTCAACTCAAGCAATAGTCGCTAAAAACAGAGTTTACATTATAGGTCCTTCTACAATTTATTCTGCACCGATTAACACTGACGGTACTTTAGGTGTTTGGTCGTTAATTGGTAACGCACCAAGTAACGCTTACGATTCTCAAGTAGTAGTTATTAAAAATAGACTTTATATATTTAGCGGTCTTAATACCATTTCTTGTATCATTAATGATGATGGAACATTAAGTAATTGGACTACTGCTGCTACTTTTACTGATTCCATGTATTATGGACAAGCTATAGTTATAAAAAATAGAGTATATATTCTTGGAAGTGTGGATAGTTCTCTTTCTCTTCCAAGTAATAAAATTTATTACGCTCCTATTAATGCTGATGGTACTCTGGGCAATTGGACTTTATATAGTACGATGCCAACGAGATTATGCGAATTCCAGTTTTTTGTTAGTAAAAACACGTTATTTATCATTGGTGGATGTAGTCAATTTACTTATGGTTCTGCGAGAACTGATGTTTATTACTGCGCGATACAAAGCGATGGTAGTTTAGGAGCTTGGCTACCTGGTAATAGTTTACCAGTAGCAATGTTCGATCACCAATTGATCGCTACAAAAAATAGATTATATCTGTTAGGTGGCGCTGATACTGTTACGAATATTTCTACTGTTTACACTGCTACTATATCTGGAGGGTTAAATGATTATTCTCCTTACTATGATGGCACGATAACTGCTATTGAACCTAATAACTTTAAATTGCCTGATTATAGCAATAAAGAACTTCCTGGTTCTTATAGTTACATCAAGTATTAATTAAAAGATATCCCTACCAGAGTAATCTCTGGTAGGGATATTCTATCTTAAGTTAACATGAATGATACCGATACGTCTTCTTTCAGGTTGTACCCATCAGCCTCGGTAATAAGAAGCTTATTCAAACTCACTCTAGCATTTGCATCCAGAATGTTTATATATTCTTCATTAAGTTCAGTAAACTCGTCAATACTAACACTGTTGACAAACTCTTTTAATTTATTAAATAAGACGTTTAACAGTTCAGTCTTACTTAACGAAGTCGTGTTGTACAAATAAGTATCAATTTCATCTACAATCGTATAAACAATACTGTCACGAGTTTCAATGTCATTGTAAACACGTTCATTCACAAATACATTCACTCTAAACTTTTGCATCGAATTAATATATGTCGTCTTAGTCGGTGTCTTGACTTTGATCTGACTGATATTCTTCGGAACCACTACAAAAGCTTCCGTATTCTCTAACAATTGGTTTTGAACGACATTCGCATTCTCGACGATCTGTTCCGTCAAATACGTTTTGACATATGCTCTATAATCTTTAATGATCGTCTTATTGCTGATCGTTGCTTTATAATCGATAAATAATAGATTAATATAACGATTTAATTCAAGTTCATTCACTGGAATGGGTTTACCATGTTCATCTAACTTAATGTCACCTTTACGATGTACGTAAACGATTTCATTTTGACCATTGTAAACAATATCGTTAACCTGGTGCACGATTTCATTCTGTGCATTATAGACTGTATTTTTATATCTTAAAGGAACGTCTTCTTGATGTATTTCATATTCATAAATACCAGTGCTGGTATGCACCTGAGTAAACAGTCGTTCTAGATAATCGCCAAACTTGACTTTGATTTCTTCTAACGTAACTACTGCTCGACCAACAGCTAAATAGCTGTTATAGATATAGTTATCCAAATCAGAAGCAATGTAATTGCCAGGCACGATATTACTAATATAGATGATCTCTAAATTACTATTGAGATCAAGACTAATGTTAGCAACATTGTCATTGACATCTTTAAAGTTACTGACACTGATCCGATTGTTCGCATCAATGTAGTAATTACTGTTCAATTCAAACCGATAAACAGGATTATCATTAATCGTTGTAAACAGTCTACCTTCAAGATAGAAAGCACTATCGTCGTTATCACGATACACGATGTAAGGCTTCACATTCGTTTCATTAATCGTGTTCACATATTTCTTTAAGTTCGCAAGAATATCAATGACGAACCCATTCGGAGTCTTAACGATATTCGTGTTGCTGGTATTAATACCTACTTTTGCAGTAGGATTGAATTCTTTAAAGTTAATTTGTTTAATGACAGGTTTACTGATGTCATAGGCACGTAAATTAGTTTCATCATCAGTAGTATCGAGTACATAATGATAGAATACCGACAGATACTTATTATTGTTAACAGCAGTTGTTAAATCAATGTCTGATAAACTGATAAGCTGCGTATGCTCTGTTTTATCCAGAATCCGCAGTCCGTCTTCCGTCATCTTGAAGATAGTATTTTCAGGAATGATCGTAACGTGATCATTGATAGCAATTACGCCATTTGTATTTAAACGCAAGTGACTCACTGTCGTTTTGTATTCCATGATATCTAAGTTGAACTTAGTAATCGGATAACGAGTCGTCGCGTTAGGAATACCGCATTCTAATAAGAACATGCGTTTAGTGACAACGTCAATATCTTTAATCAACTTAAAGTTATTTTGACCACTGGAGAAAGCAATCTGCTTGCTTGTAATCGGTAGTTTACGATCGCCGATACTGTTTTCAATAACGTTATTCTTCAATTCAATAAAAGGCATTTTACCTTTACCAGCAATCACTTCATCTTTAATATAGATAACTTTAGAGATAAGTTGCAATGGCTCGGTATATTGATCTAATTCTTCTTCTTGGAACACTGGGTTGTATTCCACACTGAAGTCGCTGATCTTGTAATCATTGAAGTTAACATTGATTTCACCGTTTGTGGTATAAATCAAGAACTTGACTTTTGTACCAATCTTTCCACTGTTAACGTAAACAGGAGGAATGTAGTATTCTAAGCTATTGCTTTCTTGTAAAACCTTAATGATACAAGTAGGCTTATAAATATCATACACTTGATCGGTATGAGTAACTAACATTTCATTCCACTTACTGTCTTTAAAGTAGAATGCTCTAAAATAATAAAACTGTCGATTGGGATTATATGTGATATTGTTTTTAAACAGTTTAGATTTCTCTACAGGAATCTCTACTGTCTCAATATCAATTTCTGGTAACTTCAATTCAAAGTTCAAATACGTTTCGTTTTGATTGAGCTTATAGATGTTGAAGTTAATGTAGTTAGTTTGGATCGGAAACAAGTTATTGAAATCTTGATTCTCGAACTTTACGTCAATAACACCATTTTCGGTTAAACGAATAATGATCGCGCTAGTTAGAGTAAAGATGTACTTATCAACAGAAAGTTTGAAATGCCTAGGTAACTTAAGAACATATTCTTTCTGAATAGGATCGTAAGTGGCTTTACTAGTAAAGTCATTAAACAGAATATTAAACAATACGTTTGCATGTGCTGGTTCAGAGAAACGACCCAGATAGTCTTCATCCGACATATGAAGATACAAGTCTTCTTCTTGGTTAGCTAAGCGAGGATACAGCTTTCTCGTTAACAGTGTATACTCTTGCACAGCAAAAGCGGTGTTTAAGCAATTGGTTTCTAATAGATAAGTAAACGGATTCGAAGGATCGGTAATTTCTACCTTACCAGCTAACATATCTTGTAATCTGTTTAAAGATACATTTAAAATACCGTTAGGATGATATTTGTATAGAGCTAGCTTATCTAACTCATCCTGTATGTTAAGATTTACACTAGGGGTGATATTGGGCACAGTCTTTCTCCTTAACCTGAATATTCTTCACTTCTGTCTACACCATAGTTTTCGATTTTATCTTTAAAATCTTTATCGTTGGCGTTGGTAAACAAACGGCCATCAACCCACCATTCTAATTCATTCGTGACAAGATTGATATATGGGTAAGCACGATGATTTACGTTAAAGAAGTTATTACTAAAGACACTTGTATCCATACTCATGGATAAGTAATGAGGAAGCTTCACATACGGACAACCTGGTATTTTATAACTAACCATTCCGTTGTCTCTAGCTTTAAGCTCATCACTCGCATCACCCATATCGTAATCCAATACTTTCTTCATTCCGGGATTGAAGATAGCAAGTGTCTTATTGAATTCGAGTTTAAGGATGTCTTCAAAAGCAGTAAAGCCTAAGCTTCTGAAACGAATATTGATTTCGCTATTCTTTGTGTTATAAGGTGTATCGATATTAAAATCGAAGAGATTGCCGGTGGGGACGTTGATGGGGAAACTAGCACCAGTAGCCGCTATATAAGTGACATAGCGTTTTTGTTGGTCTAGAATCACGCGATAGATACGAGTATTATAATCAATCTCGTTCTCAGTGATCATGTCGATATAAGGATTGAGAATGCCTTCAAACACTAAGCTTTCGTATTTAATCCAAATATAGAATAAGTAGATAAGAGGATTACCTTTGGTGTTTCTAAAAGTAGCATCTAAATCAAAACTTTCGAAATGGTTTGTAGTACCATCAACAAAGCTATGTTCTTCTCCGTATAATCCCGCTTCGCTAGTGTAGGTAGGAACAGCTAAGTCAGGCCAACCAGAGATTGAGACAAGGTTATTTGTTAGAATCGAAAAGAAAGGATTTTGACTATCCACAAACGGACACTTTAAACCATTGTTCAACGCTAAACGAGGGTCAAGTGCTAAACGAGTAAAACGCTGATAACTTAATTCGTTATTAGTAAGAAGGTTATAGAACCCACGGTAGTTGGTAATATTGAAGTTATGTAGGTTTAATTGAGGACGGGTAAAGAACGTAAAACCGTACATATCTTTAGACCGAGGAACCACATTTCCTGTCTGTCTAAAGTTAATACCGAACATGTTATTACCGAGTGCTTTCGCTACACTACCGATGGGTAAATTTTCAAGCATCTGGTCGATGGACGAGTCAAATACGATCTCCCCGCCACCTGACGCTTGATTACTATTTAAATCGTCAATAGCCATAATAAATACCCTAAAAATATTGTGATTTTCAACTGATTTGCAAAGGAATAAAATTATGGCAACCGCTAACGGGGAACCTGGAGTTCTGGAAGTTATTCGTAATGTAATCGTGACCTATAAAGGTACTGTCGGCGATCCAGTTTCTCTTGCTGACATTTCCAAAATTGCACGTATTGAACCCATTACGTTGATCTCTTCCAATCTCGCTGGAAATAAAGAACTCTATAACATCCTGCACGGTGTTTTAAATATTTACGCTGCTTACTATTTACAAGCAGTGCATATTCTGTCGGCCCAGTTAGCTGACGTTCGTATTTTAAAGATTTTAGATAAGACTAATCCTGATCGTGACTTAAAGACGCTGTTAGCTTCTGGTTATACTGCGTATGAAAGTTTTGGTTCTAGTTCCAAGAACATTAAGACGCTGTCGCTGGAAGGTTGCCAATTCAAGCTGCCGATGTTAAAGTCGGATAAGACGGAACTGGCTATGGAAGATATTTTCAACGAAGACGATACTAACAGCTTAACTTCTTCGATGCGTAAACTGGATACGTTTGAAAAGCTCGGTTCTGCGGTTGGTAAAGTGATCGAACTGAAGTTTAACGTCAAAGCTAAAGAAGATTCGAAGGGTAAGCCTGATGAAGTAACCATCCCGGTTGTGGTGAAACTGGATAACATGGTTATTCCTTCTGAAGTGATTGACCGTATCATTACTTCTAATAAGGATGAGATTACTTTAGGTAGTCGTTTCAAAGACGCTATTTCTGGTCGTATCAGCTTCATTAAAGACTTCCTGCTCTGCTCTGATTTGATCAAAGCACAGAAGAAGACGATGATTAAAGATCCGACTGGCTATTACAATCAACTGTTAAAGCGTATTAATAACTCTCGTTTGTATTCTGCTCTGTCTGGGAATATCTCGTTGGCTGGTATTTCCAGTATCGTGGTGATCTCTGAGCAAGATGAACAAGAAGTGCAAAAGTTGATCGGTGGTAAGCTGACGAACCAAAAGACCCGTGATATCGTTTTCGACAATACCTCTGCGATGATGATCGTAGTGGTTGATAGCGAATGGGAACGTGTATCGATCTATGTTAAGGATATCGATGGGTTCTCTCAGAATTCCTTCGACAGCTTTAAGCCGATGGCTGATAAAGGTAACAACAATATCACTGACATCCTGAAAGCTTTCTCCCTTAACAATGCACCGTCGTTCTAATGAGGTTTTAACATGTCTATGAACATTGCTGGTTTTATTAAAAAGCTGTTGCCTTCTTTCGATAAGAGTGATCTGGAAAGTGATCTTGAGATTTCGTTAGAAAGCATTGCTACTATTCAAGAGACTTACACTAATTTAGAACAAATCACGAAAGTTGCTAAGTTAGAAGCTAAGGTTAATAAAGATCTGATTAAAGAGTTTTATAAAGAACTCGATACTATCAAGCACGTTAGACTTTCTCCTGCTAAGAATATCGCTTTAGATACGCTCACGCTGTTTAAAAACGTGAAGATCAATGGTGATTATCTGCATAAGGAAATCTCTGACGCAGTCAATGACGTGGTTGTCAGCGGTGCGTTAACGGCTTATAAAGCTAATCTGCTGCGTGCAGTAGCGCACTACTACTTCATGACTCGTTTTGCTTTAGATCTGGCTAACTTCTTCTATATTGCTGAATCCGAAGAAGCGGGTATGGAACTCGGTAAAGACTATAAGCTTAACAACAAGCAGAAAGAATTCATCGTTAAGAATCTGTGGATTTATGCACGTATGCTGTCTGTGTACGGTATGGATCACGATGACTTCAAATCTAAGTTGGAAGCTATTGATGAAATTACTCTTCCGAAAGATCAAGTGGATGAAGTAGTTGACATTTATAATTCGGATAAGGTGGATGTGTTTAACAATCTGCCTGCTGGTTTCATCGGCTCGCCGATCTATTCTATCCGCTTAGTGTTCGCACAATGGGAAGCTGATCGGTATAAGAATCTGAAAGATAAAAAGAAACTGCTGGAACTCCGTTATCTGCATCTGAAGTTGATGAAAGAACAAAATCAATCGGATATCAATGTAGAGAAAGAAATCGAGTATCTGCAAAAACGCATCACTGATATCGATTACAAACTAGCTAAAATTGAGGATAGTGTCGATGAATAACGTTCATATATTAACTACATCTGGTTTCATTCTTCCGAATAATCCGCACTATACCGTGCTGACGAAAGAGAAGATGGCTGATGTATCTATTTTCAATAGAACCGCTTTAGTCTCCACTGACAGCAATGTCGCACAAATGGTCGATACCAATCAGATCTATCATTCTGATATTGCTAACGAAGCGTATAAAAAATTTGAAGCTTCTGGTAAGTTTGAAGACTTCATGGCAATGATCGATATTGCTACTGATGTGCTGTCGAAGGTGAACTACGATACCTTCTTTGAACTGCAAGCCAATAACCGTCATATCTCTGCCTTTAGTATTAAATTGTGTAATGAATTGTTGAACGGAAATTTTGTTCGCAATTATCATGAATACGCTACGATTCCTTTTAACATCCGTTTTACTGCTGACAACGGTTTAACGTCTAGTCAAGCAGCGGATAGAGTAAAGGCTATGCGTTACAGTAAGACTTATTACTTAAATACTTGGCAAAATCTGCTTAGTATGTTAGCCAATGATCGTTCTGCTTTCTCTACCTTCTTCAAGTACGTGTTTGTAGATAGCTACTAGGAGTGTAACATGATTAAGCTGTTTGCACTCGAAGAAGAACAAAAAGATCATCTTGAAAATAATGAACTGTTAATCGATAAGGTTCTGAACTACGCTAAGCAAGAAAAGTCTCCGATGTCGTTAACGGCAGATATTCTCACGCAACGTAAAGAACTTAAAAAAGAAATCAATGATAAGTTAAACGAACCACCGGAAGATGATTCTTCTGAAGGTGATGATAATGACTCTGATGAAAACTCGGACGATAATCAAGATAACGAAAACACGGACGATAACGGTTCCAAAGATGACGACGGTAAGAAAGACGATGCTAGCGATAGTGACGCCGCTGATGACAAAGACTCTTTAAAGTCTCTAGTCGGAAGTGGTCTCAGTGATTCTTCTAAAGGCGAAAGCAAGAAAGAAGAAGAAACCGCAACGGAATCTTTCAAAACGAAGTTGACGCTGTCGAATATCTTTGCTCCGATTCGTGATCACTACACGTATTATTCTACAGCGTTAGAGACGTTTAATTTAAGTGCTAAGAAATTAGCCTTAGAAGAACAACCGATCGTGTACGTTAAAGAAGCGGTGGAAAAATCTCTCAACAATCTCGTTACTTTAGCAAACAGCTATATCGACAACAATACAACGTTTGCCGAGAAAATTGCTGGCTCTGTTAAAGAGTTAAACGAGAAACTGACTATCTTTAGGCAGTTTGTTGAAAATGAAAAATTCCATTTTACCAATAAACTTATTAACGATAAAGATATTCTGAGCAATGTCTCTTGTCCTGGTAAATCTGACATCACCGAGACGGCACGGATCTTATTGAATTACGTAGAAGATTCTACTAAAGCTAACGCTCTTGTTATTAATAACGAGTTTAATAAATTAAGTAGTGGTTATACGACCTCCAACTTCCAACAAGAAGAAGGTGATCTCGTCTACAAAACCGCATTACCTGGTTTTAACATTATTCGTTTGCATCTTGAACCGTATGTTAATTACCTTAAAACCGATATTCAAGAATATCAGTATTATAAACTCAAGGTGTTAAAGACCGAAGATCTTTACAATCTTGAAGCTATTACGATCAGTGAAGATAGAGAGATCAATCGTCTGCTTGACACGGTAGATAAACTCCTTGTCAATATCTCTTTAACCACCGACAATTTAAAAGATATTAACACTCACTTTACTAAGTTTATTGATGACATTAAAGTCATCATCTTCGACATAGAAAAAGATAAATATAAAGATTTAGCCTCTATAGATATTGATAGTAAAGTCCAAGACTTTATTAAGTTTAAACTGGTTATTGAAAGCAGTTATATAAACATTAACACAATGATTGAATACATGACGAGTGTAATGTCGGTATTAAATATTTGTGTTGAATTAAAAGACTAGAATTCTAGGCTACTAATTAATACTATGGTCAAAAATGCTTGACTATACGTATAGTGTTAACAAACTTTTTTACGAAGGAAAATAAAATGAGTAAGCTTTTTGCTCTGGAAAATCTGGAAGAAAACGTCGACGGCGTGGAACTCGAAGCAGCACCGGAAGTTGGTGAAGTTGCTGACGTTCAAGTGGAAGTCGAAGCCGAAACCGGTGACGCTGATACCGCTGTTGCTGCTATCGATGAAGGCATGGGCGCTGCTGATCAACTGGAACAAGTTGAAGAAGTCGTCGCTGACGCCGCTGAAGGCGAAGGCCTTGATCCGGTTGCTGCTGAAGCTATCAAGATCGCTGTTGAAGCTATCTGTGCTCGCGTTGGCGCCAACCCGAAAGCAATGTACTCGCTGTACGCTACCGAGAACTTCCAATCCGCTTCGTCCCGTAAGGCTAACACCAAGATCGCTCTCGAAGGCGTTGGTGAATTCCTGAAAGACATGTGGAAGAAGATTAAGGCAGCTCTGCAACGCCTGTGGGAAAAGGTTCGTGCATTCTGGGACAAGCATGTGTCGTCCCTGGGCCGTATCAAGAAGGCGCTGGAGTCGATGAAGGCCAAGGTTAGCTCTTCCAGTGGCAAGCTGAAGGACAAGGCTTTCATTGAAGACGCTCCGAGTGGTCTGTCTGACGCAGTCGGCGGTGGCGATATCAGTGCTAAGTCGTTCGATTCCTTCGTTGCTGCTCACAAAGCTCTGCTGAAGAGTGCTGACGACGTTACCGCTGCAACCGCAGACTTTAACGCTGCTGCTGCCGCTGGTGTTGCTTCTGACGAAGCCGCTATCACTGCTGCTATCGGTAAAGTCAAGGGCAAGGCTCCTGGCAAGTCCGGTACGCTGGTTGGTGGCGTCACCATCGAGTACAAGTTCTCGGAAGAAGGCGAAGGCGTTGTCAATCTGGAAGTCGAACGTGAAAACGTTGACAAGAAGGATAAGGGCGGTGTTTCGCTGGCTGAAAAGAACGACGTTAAGTCGGCTCTGGACGGCGTGCTGGCGCTGATCAACGACAACATCAAGGCTAAGGAAAAGCAGAACAAACTGCAAGAGTCCTTCAACAAGTTCTCGCTCGCAATCGAGAAGGCCATCAATGGTGCTGACGCTGCTAAGCAAAAAGGTCTGCGCGATGCAATGAAAGTTGCATACAAGATCAACGCTAAAGCTCCGACGATTCAGAACGAAGTTCTGGGCCTGAACATCAAGCTGGCTAAGGCTGTGCTCGGCTACGCTTCTCTGTGCGTTAAGAACTACAAGTAATCTTTACTTGTTACTGTAAGAAGACTGCTAGAGGGTAACACCTCTAGCAGTCTTTTATTCCCTTATGGAAAAATAGTGTGAAGTAATAACCTAGTTTATTTTAACCTGTTTAAGGAATATAAAATGAGTAAGCTTTTCGCTATGGAAAATGACGATACCGGTCTCGTTGACGCACAATTGGAAGTAATGCCTGAAGAAGGCGAAGCTGCTGACGTGCAAGTTGACGTTCAAGAAGAAGCTGGTGGAGTCGCTGAACAAGAAGCAGCCATCGACGAAGGTATGGGTGCTGCTGATCAACTGGAACAAGTTGAAGAAGTGGTTGCTGACGCTGCTGAAGGTGAAGGTCTGGAGCCGGTTGCTGCTGAAGCTATCAAGATTGCTGTTGAAGCTATCTGTGCTCGTGTCGGTGCTAATCCGAAAGCTGTCTATAGCCTTTATGCAACGGAAAACTTCCAGTCTGCATCTTCGCGTAAAGCTAACACCAAGATCGCTTTGGAAGGCGTTGGTGAGTTCCTGAAGGATATGTGGAGAAAGATTAAAGCCGCTCTGCAAAGTCTGTGGGCTAAAGTGAAAGCTTTCTGGGCGAAGCATGTGTCGTCGCTCGGTCGTATCAAGAAGGCGCTGGAGTCGATGAAGTCGAAGGTTGGTTCTTCGTCTGGTAAGCTGAAAGACAAAGCCTATATCGAAGAAGCTCCGAGTGGTCTGAAAGATGCATTTGGCTTTAGTAAAGACGTGAGTGTTGATTCGATTAAGGCTGTTATTGCCTCTCATCGTAATTTCACTAAAGGTGCCGATGATATCGCTAAGCATATTCAAGCGATGAATAACGTAGCTGATCATCTTCCTGACACTAGCAATAAAGATTTTAGTAACATTCTGAGTGCTATTCTCAAGGATACTAATAAGACTGTTTCTTTAGGTAGTAAAGACGCTCCTCTGGTGGGTGGCGGCTATATTACTTATAAGCTTGAAAGCGATAAAGCTGAAGGCGAATTCACCGTTGAAGTCGAACGTGAAAACGTTGAACGTGAATCGAAGATCGGTGTTAGTCTGTCGGATAAGGCTGGCGTACAAAGTGTTCTGCAAGATACGATCACTATCATTAACGACACGATTCGTCGTAAAGAAAAGATCGAAAAAGATAACGAAGCAACCAATAAGCTGTTCGTTGCTATGGAAAAGCGTATCAATGAAATTGCTACTAATGGTACTCCGGAAGCAGTGAAGGCCATGCGCAAGATCATGAAGATTGCATATAAGGCTAACGCTAAGTCGCCGATGATTCAGACTGAAGAAATTGGTCTGAATGTGAAGCTCGGTAAGGCTGTGCTCGGCTATGCTGCTCTGTGCATGAAGAACTACAAGTAATCACTAAGAAGACTACCAGAGGGTAAAACCTCTGGTAGTTCTTTTATCCATTTGTATTTTTTGATATACCTACAGATTAAGGAGTATTAAATGTGTGACGACTTGTTTGACAGAATGTTCAAACACGCTCAGACTGTATCTCTAGAAGAGTTTACAGACGAAGACGTTGAACAAGAACAAATATATGTACCCGAACTATCAGAAGACGATATCGCTATAGAAGGCATTGTTACTGCTATTGCTGGAGATATCGGTAGATTTTATACCGACGCTTATAAAGAACTTAAAGGTTGGTTCTTAGGTATAGAATCGAAAAGAAAATACATCAATGAGATGTGTGAAGATACGATTGAATGGTTAAAGGATGAAGATAGAAATAATCCTAAAGTTAGTCTCGATCTTGGTAAATTTAAAACGTGGATGAAAACATCTGAAACGTTTTATTGGAGATATTACTATGTTCTTTCTGATTCCGTTTATAACGATATCATGAAAGAAATCAAGAAGAATGAAATCACCTCGATAGAAGTGCTGATGGATCTGAATATGTCTGAGAGAATGAAAGTCACCAGAATGTTAGATTCCGTCGATAATATTAAAGACCTTATTGTTATCGTTGAAAAATATAGATCCAGAGTTAATAACATTTTCGAAGGCTTATTAAAGAGGAAGAGAAAGATTCAAAGTTTCCCTTTCCAGATCATGCTGTTAGGTTATGCTGATCTTAATAAGACTGTTAAGAAGATTGTCAATCTCGCTACTTAATGAAGATAGATAGGAGGGTAACACCTCCTATCTATTTTTTTGTGTTTGAATTTTTTATGATTACATATATACTACTTGACTAAAGCTGCTTAGTTTTTGTTCCTATACTAAGTAATTATCGATTAAAGGAAAAGGAGAATATTCATGAACGAATTTTTGAGTGTTGAAAAAATCAAAGCTACTCTGGATGAAATGAAAGCGGGTTTCAAGAAAGCTGAAGGAACGGTTGAAACAGTTCCGGTGGAAAAATTCTTGGAACAGTTTGGACAGTTGGGTGCTCTTTGCGAAGCCTTTGATATTAAACTTCACGACAGCTTAGGTGAAGTGACTATCTTTGAATCTTTGATTTCCGGGCTTCGTCTGCATGGTATCAAGGTGTTCGAAATGCATTTCCCGGATGGCGACCAATACGAAGTTGTCATGAGGTATCGTGAAAACGATACCCATGTTCGTACCTTCGCATATAAGATCTAAACAAAGAAGAAGAGAGTTAAACTCTCTTCTTTTTTTTTTTCTTTAACAATACTCTAGCAATTTTTTGAATCTTTACTTATCAGGATAATATCCATGAAACTTTACGAAACTGAAAAAGAGAAAGTAGAAATTGGTGCTATCGTCAATAGTACAAATACTCCTTCTCTTCCTAGCGAAGAATATAATCTAGACAAAGATATCGTTACCTTAGAAAAGCATGTCGATGCTTTTAATAGCTTAAACACTGTATATGATCAAGTAGCTACTGAACAGTTTAGTTTCATCGATAAAGGTAACTATATTCTTTATAACGAATACATTAAGAGTTTAACCAGTAATCTCGGTTTAAAACATGTGCCTGTGATTTCTCAGGAAGCGATTGACACTTTACCGACTGTTGCGATTAACCATCACATCTCTTTAGAAGGCTTTATTAAAGATATGTGGGAAAAGGTTAAGGGATTGTTTAATAAGATTGCTACTGCTATTAAAGAGTTCTTTGCAAAATACTTTACTCGTGTCGGACGTCTGAAAAACAAACTGAAGAATCTTTCGGAAGTTCTGAAAGAAACTGATAAGGATATTGCGACAGTTAGTTTAGATACAGTACCGACTGGGATTGCAACTAAATATCCTGTTAACGGAACGATTAACTTAGCTACGATTCAAGAGACGTTTAAGAATATCGCCATCATGGGGACTATTCTGAAAAACATTAACAATGAATCTATTGCTTTAGCGAAGAAAGATATCCTGGATAAAGACTTTGTTGGTAAAGTAAAGAGTTTGAAAGATCTCGCTCGTAACAGTAAAGAGAAGATCGATCAAAACAACGCCGCGAAAGGCTGGAATCCTCTGTCTAAAAAGAACAGAGAATTGCGTAAAGACAATAAGAATCTTTCTGAAGTGGCAAAAGACGCCGAGAAAGAAGCGAAAAACGAAAAAGCCAAAGTCGATGAAGTCACAAGTGATCCGGCTAATGCTAATATTGAGTTTGATGATACGGAATTTAATGCAGCTAAGAAAGAGTTTGAAAACTTGATTGCTGCGATTAATTTAGATCTCGGTAAATTAAAGAATAAGCCGCTTGTGGGTGGTAAGACTATTACAAGTGTGCGTGTGGATAAAGATTCCGGTTTAGAATTAGAAACCGAAGAAAATAAAGAATCTCCGGATGGGATTCATTTAAGTAGTAAGTCTGATCTTATTAAGTTAATCGATGACACTATTAAATTGATCACCGAAGTAGAATCTCTTTCTAAAGCCTACGGTCAAATTAACGATACTATCATGAAGAGTATGGATACCGTTGATAAGATCATTAAAGATATTGATGCGGTGAAGTTAGAAGAGCTGGGTAAGTATAAGACGATTCTGACTAACAAGGTGAAAGAACGCTTAAGTTTACTGAAGACTTTCTTCACCAATTATAACAAGATTTGTAAAAGTCTGTTCACTATGGTGGTTGACGCAGCAGAAGGTAACTGTGAATATACCGTGTTATGTTTAAAATACTTCGGGGATAGTAAATAATGAAACTATTTAGCGCTGAAGACTTCTCTGAAGTCAACGAAAATACTCAACAAAGAGAAAATGACATTGTAGACATTACTGCTGACATTGAAGAATACGCAAGTGATTTGGAAATAGCCACAGAACGTCTTACAATCGCTTCTAACGAATTAAATCTCGTTGGTGGTATCTCGGCTTCCCTTAACTCGAAAAAACTCGCTAGCGTGGATTATTTCACGTCTATGGAAAACTATAGACCGGTGATTGAAGCTATTGCTGATAATCTCGGTGTCAAGAATAAAGTCCCTTCACTGGAAGACTTTAAGAATCCTTATGGTACTGAAGCCTCGCATCAAATTGCGATGGAAGGTTTCTTTGATTATATTAAGAAGATCTGGGAAAAGATCAAGGATATTTTCGTGGCTTTCTTTAAGAAGATTAGTGTCTTCTTTAAACGTTTATTCAATGCTGAGTTAGATCTTGAAACCTACGAAGAATATCTCGAAGGTATGGTAGCTAAGATCAAAGCGAAGAAGATGACTATCTCGGATAACAAAGTTCTTCTAGATAGTAAGTTACCTTCTTTACTCGCTAACGAAGGTATGGAATCGGTGAATTCGGATTTCATTCTGTCGGTTGGTGAAACGAAGATCAGACATTTGGTTGGTGTGACCAATACCGTTTTCCAAGATAACCTCACAAAGGTTTCTAAGGACGATCTGAAAGAATTGCATTCTAAACTTAAAGATGTAGTTAACGAAGGATTAGATCCTAATAAGACTGTCGATGAGATTGCTCTTGATTTAGATAACCTAAAAGCGCTTAGCATCAGTAGCCTGAATCAATTGTTTAGTCATCAAATCAGAGATATTCGTGAATTACCTGATACGGTTTATGACGCTATTTTCTATCATTTTGATAAGACCGAGATTGACGATCTGTTAGTCAGCAGTCTGGTCGATAATACTCGCCACGGCGATACTCTGCCGAAGAACTTTAATGCTTATTATATTCTGTCTGATTCTGGAAAATTGTTTATTTCCTCTAGCACAGAGTCGAATGGCTATACACAAAATAAGTTGTATCCTATTTCTAATGCGAATAATCTCGTTAAGTTCTATGAGTTCTATAAGAAGTTTAGCAAAGAACTTAACATGAAGAGAATTGATTCTACCATTGGTGACTTCCAAGATACCGTGGAAGATATCATCCAGTTGATGAGAACTAAGTTCGTAGATCTTCTTGAGAGACTTCAGAAGAGTAAGAACTATTCTAAGCTGGTAGATAAAGTCACGACAAAAGAAATGGCTTTAGATACGTTAATTGGTTTCTTTGTTGAAGCGGACAAGCGTTTCCCCAATGATCCTAAAGTCAATCGTGCTTTATTTAACATGGCTAGTTTGTTAAAGATTGATGGTAGTGCTTTAGAGAATCTGGTAAGAGATAGAGATGTCGAAGCAAGTAGACAATTAATCTTAGATTCTATTACCGATGAAGATGAATTTATCGCAGAAACTAAAAAGCAAACCGGTGCGGTCAATAGCGCTACTGGTAACTCTTTCTCTAGAGAGGAGATGGAAGCTATTCTGAAGGAATACGAGGATCTGCAAAAGTTTTTGTTGAACTATCTGAATAGCTTACAAGTGATGCTTAAAGAAGTATCGATCAATCTGGCTGGTACTTACACGCAGCTTCGTTTTGAATTGGCTAAGTATATTTATAACTCGGCGAAGCTTTACGTAGCTTGAAATAATTAAAGATTTATAAATACCAGTGAGCAGATAAATGACAGGATATTCTTATGTCCAACGCTATCATTGCAGAGAAGTTTGTCAAACAAGCTTTGTCTGTGCATGGAAATGCTTATGACTATTCTTTAGTGCTAAGTAGAAATAGATTAAATGAATCTATTCCTATCTATTTGAGTATTGACGCCCTTGTCTTTATTACTTGTCCTCGTCACGGAGAGTTTCTGATATCTCCAAGAGAGCATTTAAAAGGCAAGGGTTGTCCTCTTTGTCATCTAGATAAAAACTTAGATACTATTAAACACGTATTAACTAGAAACAATATTAGCTTTGAACCTGATTTTGTTATTCCAGTAGTAAGTTGGAAGTATAAGTATGACCTCTACTTGCCAGATTACAATACTGCGATTCAATTTCATGGACTAGATCATACTAAAGCTTTTGTCGAATACGAAGGCGAAAACTTTAGACTAATTAAACAAGACGACATATTAAAAGATAGTTTAGCAAGAGAGTTTGGAATCAAGGTAATCTATATTACCTACAAACATCTCCGAGATTTCTCCTACGAGAAATTATCTAACTACATCTTAAATATCTTACGTATGCACAGGTTTGGTGAAACAGATGGAACGCGATAACTCATGAGAGAAGCAAACGCTTCTCTCATGAGATCGTTTGACCGTTATTAGGGAGTAAACCATGCCAGTTGTTTCTCTTACATTAGAAGACACAAATAGAACTATATTAGCTAACACTTATTTCAAGATCATTCAAGACATTGTCGATACCGTTAAGATTCCTTACGGTGCTTTAGTTGTTCTACATAAAGATTCTGAAGTAACGTTAACTGATAACAAAACCAATGCTACTTTAAATACCAAAGATAATTTACCTTCTACTGTCTCTAGTCGAAGAGTACAAGCTTCTATCAATGAAGACTTTAATGAAGATGAATTAACTACTACTGCTGTTCATCAACCTGCAGCGTATCCTATCTTCTTAGATCCAGATGTAGATGTTTCTATCTACCCGATCTACGTTAAATCCGACATTACAATTAACTTTACTTATGTTTCTCCCTCTAAGATTGAAGCGAATCGTATCCGCGATGATATCCGTTTACGGTTATCACAAACCAGAAATATCGACATCCATGAAATTGAATATTCGATTCTGATTCCTGAGATTGTAGAAGAATTCATTGCCGATGTTTATGATCTAAAGAATAGATTAGTTCCGCAATCGCTAGAAGATTACTTTAGAGAGCATTCGACGAAAAGAATCTTTCCGATGACGGATATGTCAAACAAAGAAAACACGAAGCTTGCGGTACAAGAGAAACAAGTGCGCATTGTCGGTGTATATGATTTTAGCAGTATGCCGGAGAAGGTAGAACATGATAACGAAAACAGTAACTTTAAAGTGAGTTTCAGTTATCGCTTATCGATGGAAATTCCAAGAGCCATCGCTATGCGCTATCCGGTGATGATTTGTAATCGTCCGTTACCGGCAAAATACATTCAATTCATCGAAGATAATAAGCGTAACTCGAAAGAAGAATGTAACAAAAATCTGAACTACACAGGTTCTCTTCGTTCGTTATCTCATTTTGAAGCGCATCGTCAATTAGAGAATAGAATAGATATTAAGCTACCGATGAATATCCCAGCTTTCGATGAATTCAATCTTCGTCAAGGACATAAGGGTTACGGTATCTTAGTGTCGTTCCTTACCCAAGTGAATGAAGATGATAAGAGATCTCTGTTTAATTTAAGAGATCTAGATGAATACTATATCCCAGAACCCTTGTTAGAGTTCCTTAAAAATGGTGAGAGGAATTTTGTAACTAAACCTTATATGTCTTTCTTGTACTTTGGTTTACATCAAGGGACTAATCATTACGATAACAGTATTTTAGAAATAGATAGTGATCTAAACGTTAAATCTAAGGTAAATCTTTCACTGATGAAACCAGTACGAGTTACTATCAGTATGAGTATTGATCTTAGTTATTTAGATAAGAATTGTATTAACAGGTTATTTGACAATCCTGAAATACTGTTTATTTTCTTAAACGAATATATTAACGCTTACAATAATTTCAAAACAGAACAATCTAATTCTTTCATCACTGATAATACTTTCTATAGAGATTTCATTTTGATGCTATATAGATATTTAGGATTAGATAAATTTGATATTATTAAGAAGATGTTTCAAATTTTAAGTAGAGATAATTACTTATACTCTAACATACTTAACTTACTTAAAGGTGGTTATTTTGATATCTACAGAAGTTTAGTGCAGAAGGATATCTTACAAGGTGAAGTATATGACGGTGAACATAGAAGATCAGAAGTGGATTCTTTAGTAATGAAGACCGCGATGATTAACTATGTGGTTGCCGGTAGAAGAGATTCTTAATAATAAAAAATTACTATAGATTGTATATAGTGAACAGTAGTAATATTCCCTGATAGCTCAGTCGGTAGAGCGACGGACTGTTGTATTTTTTTTTTTCCGCAGTGACCAGAGTGGTAATGGCCTCGACTGTTAATCGAGTATTCACACGTTCGATCCGTGTCTGCGGAGCCACGTATTCTTTAACTATGAATATTGCTTGAAAAATCCATAGTTACATATATTACATCTGTTATTAACAATAAGCGGGTGTAATATGAATGAAAAGAAAACAAATCAGTTAGGCATGAATTATAGTACTGCCTATAATCGTTTAATACGAGATATTATCTGGTCTTTGATAGTAGATTCAGGTAGGTATAGATGTTGTCGTTGTAATGAATTTATGACGAGAGAAGACTATACTATCGAACATATTGAACCATGGCAAGACACAGAAGATCCTGTTAAGTTATTCTTTAGTTTAGAGAATATTGGTTTTAGTCATCATAAGTGTAATATGGAACATAAAAGAAGACATGGTTTTGCTTCTCAAGCTGTTCACGGGACATCGACTATGTATGAAAGAGGTTGTCGCTGCGATCCGTGCAAACAAGCTAGTTCCGAATATAGAAAAAGTAAATATACAATTGAAAAACGAAGAAAGAAATATTTAAAGAACGGTTATTAATTCTCGACTTTAGTCGGGGAGCCATAATTGAAGTGCAGGAGGTTTGGCCGAGCGGTCGATGGCACCGGTCTACTAAACCGGCATACGTGTAAACGTATCTAGGGTTCGAATCCCTAAGCCTCCGCCATTAATAAAATTAAGAGAGCTAGAGGGTAATACCTCTAGCTCTTCTTGTCACATTTGGTATTTGTTAGATTACATATATATTATCTGTCACTCTAACCAAGGAATATAAATGACCTTCACTCAAGCTGAATACGATCAGGCTTTAGCAGAAATAGGACCGATTCAAGAAGCTCGTTATCAGCGAGCATTCGCTGAAGCTGTAATGGCTAACTTGGAGCAAGCTATAAAACTACACGCTGGATATCCTTACTGCTCTGTATCATTAACTACTCCGCAGCTACAGGAGTTTGAAATTATAATTAAAGAACGTCTTAATAAATGTTTAGACTTAAGTATTTACAACACTCAATATAAAGACTTCTTATCTAAGCTTGCAGTAAGTTTGGAAGTACCTGAACCAGGTAAGCTTGTTATTGTTCCAAACGAATATTTTAAATTACTGTACGAAGGCAAAGCTCCTGTAAAGTTTTATCAACCCACTCGTAAAAATCTTGAAGATTGGTGGAATCATCATAAGAAAACCAAAACTCAAATTCAGATTCGTAAGCACTGGATGGGGGCTACCGTTTTCGAATCAATGGAAACTTGCAAACTTATTCCTCCGACTTTAGAAGCTGTTAAACAATATTTCCGGGATACTGAAAAAGGTATACCTTATACTGAAGAGGATTTATCAACTGTAAAAGTAACTTACTACAGTGACGCAGATCCGCGTATAAACTGGAAAGAAGTTTATATAGTTCAAATAGCTGGTCGTGTTGTTGCGTGGACTAATGGTCCCGTGACTAAATAGTTAAGAAAGATTACTATGACTAATGAATATATAGATCCAGGTATAGCTTATGGTTATCCTGAATGTTGTCGTACAGCTTTCGATACTCTTAGTCATATAGGAGATCACGAACATTTCGAGAAGTTTAGAACAAGTGGATTCTTAGGTACAGGTTTTGTTCCCTGCGCAGAATGCCTGAAAAAAGATCCCCATGATTTAGTAAAAGAAATCAATTCAAAACGAAATCCTAAACTACCTCTGTTTGAATTGCATGGTGATGTTTCTCTCATGGATAGAGTTAAAGTAGTTAATGGAGGATTCGTCTTAACTAAGATTTGAATTTTCTACGATTACATATATAATAAGTGATCATTTCTGATAAGGAGTTTAATATGAACACACAACATCCTGTTGGTAATTACTGCGAGTTTGGTCGTTCGACGATCATGTATCGACAACCGCCGAATTACGACGACTACGGTTACAACGAAAAAGGAGAGAAGTGGGAACACCATTTCTGTGTGATGGATGATTTCGGTAACGCTATTCCTGTCGATCCATTCTTCTACAGTGAAGAAGGTTACAAACCGTATCACGCACCGGATCATGATCCTTCTACTCCGGTTGGTCAGCCTTACAAATATATTCAGTACACTCCGATGATTCACTGAATCTAAAGAGTTTTAGTCGTTATACATTTTTCCACTAAAGGAAATTTAAAGATGAATACTACTGTCACCCAAACCGCAGTTTGCCCAGGTCCGTTCTTCGTAGCTAACGTCACTGCTAATGTGATCATGAAGGACATCGTTAAGGATAATGTTTTCTACGATCCGAAAGCTGCTGCTCTTCATGTGAATGAACTGAACATGGTTAGCATGGGAAATCCCACCTACACTGTGGTTGACGAACACGGCACTCTGATCGATCACGACGGAAACTACACTCAAAATAAATTGCCGATTTATTTCGACGGCATTACTAAAGAAAATTGTCTATATTAAAAAGGAGTTTAACATGAATACCCAAGTTTCTAATTTGCCGTGGATTAACAAAATTGCTGCACAGATCCATCAACCGGTAGTTAATCACAACACCTTCACTATGTATGACAAAGCAATGGAAATTGTTGATGTTGTGCTTGGTGAAGATCTCGGTGAAGTATTTAAGATCAGCGTCGTTAATCAAGTTTGTAAAGTGAAATTTCCCCTGTATGTGTCGTTGCTTCCGTTGCAGTTCCGTGAAGATATCACCGTGGATATGGGCGAAGATTTCACCGTTATCACTATCCATTAATCGGAGCACAAAATGCTCGACAATCTTCTACGGCTTCTTGGTTATCTGAAAAGCTTGAAGTTGGGCGATTTGGAAAACAGCATTGAAGTCATGGCTGAAGAAAAGAAACTTCATGTTAGTATCGGAACACGGCTTAATGACGATCAGTTGCTTAAAGCATCTAAGTTCATTGAAGTCGATCAGCTTGAAGTTCTTGTTCAGCCGAAAAGAACTTACTTCAGTTTAGTAGCATAAATAACAGAAGAGGACACATAGTCCTCTTCTTTCTTTTTATAAAGGAATAGAAAATGTTTGATGCATTCACTGCTAAAACGATGTTGCAAAATGTTAATAGTAGTAACGTCGATCAAATGGCTGATCTCTATAAATCTCTGAATAATAATTCTGCTGGCGGTCCTACTGAAGAAGCTCGTGCTTTCTTTGAGCAGAATAAAGGCAAAGCTTGTAAGATCAGGTATACCGATCACGAAGGTATTGTTCTTCGCTTGAATGAAGCGACTGCTGGTTTCTATCCTGGTTCTGTGTTCCCTATTCACGTTGAAATCACCAACGGAGAAAACAAGGGAACGATTTTTGAATACGGTCTCGAACAAGTAGAGATTGTTGGTAATTAATAAATAGAAGAGAGCCATGTAGCTCTCTTCATTTTTTCCTGGGCTAGGAGACAAGAATGTATAAACAAGCTATCGAATTTTTGAATAGTCTTTCCTTAGGAGATTTTAGAGGAGAGATTGAAATACAAATAGAAATGAGTATAATCACTATTCGAATAGATGAAGTATTAAATAGAAAACATATTGAAGATGTAGCAGAAAAACTCAAGCGTGTTGTGGAGGTCACTGTTAACGATACTAACACAGTGATAGTTATTAGGCCGTAATTAAGGAGATAAAATGATTCAAGTGGTTGGCGAAATCCTTACTAGTCTTTCGATGGAAGATTATAGAGGAGAAATCAATGTGATTCTAGAAGGAAACAGAATCAATATTGGATTCGATTGTATTTTGACGCCCGACCAAATCCGAAGTATAGATATTGATAAGAAAGATACCTTGATGATTGGTATCGATGAACAAAAGAAAAAAAGCTATATTTCAGTAGATCTTTAAGAGTGAGTTAAGAAGAGAGCACATAGCTCTCTTCTTTTTTTCTTTTTTCTGAAATAATTAAAGCTACATATATAATACGTGATACCAACTATAGGAGAATTAAATGCCTTTCACTTTGAGTTTGTTTAGGGAGTTTATAAAGTTTTTCATCCGAGTTGAAGGTGGTGGTAAAGAAGATAAAATAGATACTCTCACTTTCAATGTCATAGGTAATGTTAAAGTAAAGACGCCTGAAAAAGAATTTGAATTTCCTCTTGCAGTTACTATAGACGACGCATTCAATAAAACAGCTTCTTTGTTTAAAAGTAAAGACGGAGCTATTAGAATAGTATTCTATATTGATTTTCTTTCTAAGCTGTTAAACCATCCGTTTCGTAATGCTTTATTAGCCACTTGTGCTCATGAAGTAGGACATTACTTAGCTGGACATTTTGATAACGATACATCCAGTGCATATCTGAACGTCAAGCCAGAAATACAGCAATTCTTCTTTAATCGTTATTCAGAAACTAAAGACGTTAAAGATGAAAACAACTACATGCGATGTGTTGCTACTTGCTTATTAAAAGGCGGAGTTATCGTAAGAGAACTGGAAGCCGATATACAAGCATTGAATTTTATTGATTTAGCAGATGTAGTCCATATGCACAGTTTAGATTTTGATAATAAAAAGAATCCATTTACTGTGTTAGAAAAGGTAAATAGAATTAAGCAACTGAATGCTTACGCACAGAAATACGAAATCGATACAGAAGGTTATGAATTACTGGTTGAATTTTATCAAAATAAATCAAAGGAGAACTAAATGGAACTTGACGGAAAAGAGTTATATCGTTTCATTAAACATTTCGAAAATTTAGGAAGAGTGATAGAAATTACTTCCTTTGTTGATTTTATCGGCTCGGGTGTAGTACAAACACCTAATAATAAATATGTGTTTAATATTTATAAAGTCGAAGATGAAAACATTACAAGATCTATAGCATATTCAGCTATAAACGAAGAAGGGGAGTTTGGTCTTGCTGTTCATAAAGACTTATACGATAAACTAACTTCTACTATACCTTCTGCTATTTCTATCCGAACGCTATGTCTTCGAGAAATCATTCGGATGGTGTTCTCGCATTTGCCAAATAATCTTCCTACTGAATTGGATGGAAACTATCCTTGGTTACTTGATAGAAGACCAGAAGATCAAATTTTCTATTATAAGCGTAGCATGATTGATCCTTTTAATCGAGAAGATACTCATTTGTTTTATAGATGTATAGTTGCGAATTTATTAAAAGGTGCGGTGAACATTAGAGAATATCTAATCGATAGAGAAGCTTCTACGTTTGTTGATGTGAAAGATCTCGCTGAAATACTAACTGAAGAAGTGAGACACACTGATAACATATTTTTCCAATTAGAAAGAAACAATAGAGCGAAAAAACTTTTATCCGATGTTAAGGATGAAAGAATAAATATGCTGGAATATGATGTTGAAATCGATCTTATCTAAAATTTGAATTAAATAGAGTTACATATATAATGTGTGTAGTTCTCAATTGTCTTATTTAATAACTAAGGAGTTTACATGTTTAATCAAGTCATGGCTTTGCTCGCTGCTCTTCAACTGCAAGATTTCAAAGGTGAAATCTACACCAGTCTTGCAACTACCAAAGCCAGCGTCACTATTTTGCCGAAACTGCCTGATGAAAAGATTACCCTGATTCCGGCAGAGATTCGCGCTAAGGCTACTCTGATCACAGACGACGAAGATCAGACAATCATCACAATTCACCAGTAATAACAATAAGAAGAAGGGACTTCGGTCTCTTCTTTTTTCTTTTGAATTTTTTGATTATATACTAAGGAAGTCCATTATGGGTATCGTAAAACTTCAACCTGACGCACCAGCTCCAGGACAAACTACTTCACCGATTACTATCGAAGCTCCTGCTAAATCTATCTTTACTGCTTTAGTACCGGAATCTAAGATTAACTCTCTCTTGAAATATGTAGAAGGTTATCCTTGGACTGTGGATTTCTATGGTCAAATTCTCAACACCAATAACACGGTAGAGTACTTTGATCCTTCTACACCGAATCTTACACAACCTTATTACAAGGTTAATAAACTTATACTTCAAGTATCTTCTCCGTTATCCAGTTCCTATGATCAATCCAATGGCATCACGACTATCACTGGGTCAGCAATTACACCTTATAAAATTACCCCTAATGTGGGTGACGTGTTTATCGCACAAGTAGACTCCGGCGAAGACGCTATCTTTATTATTAACACCGTTACTCGTAAAACCCATCGTAAAGACACGTTGTATGAGATTTCTTATTCCCTGTACTCTTATACTTCATCTAATCCTAATTTCATTACTACACTTTTATCCAGAGTTAATGACGAATATTTTTTTAACAGTGATACAGATTTTTTTAACAGAGATATCCTCATTAAGCCATCTGTTAAGGAAGCTATTGATCGTTTAAGAGGATTCTTGTACGAGTCTCAAGACTTTTACTTTAATACCTTTGCTCAAAAACAAACTGGTTCTATTTTAATCCCTGGTATCCAGTATAATGTATATGATCCGCTTTTATTGAGTTTCATCTCGAAGATAGTCGATTACAGTGTATTAGTAAATACTTCGTTCTATAGATATACTTATTTCTCTGCTCAGATTGACCAACCATCTCTCTTTGATGCTTTGCTTAATCGTTCTGCTAGCTATCTTGCTACGATTAATAAAACTTATAACTTTGTGTCAGCATCAGCTATTCCCAATAAAGCGAGGTTTGGTAGCGCTTATCATGCCGGTGTAGATTACATTCTTCACCCGACTAATCCAGATCGTAGAACTGAAATTGGTAGTGTACGTTCTGTGGATTCTCATGAATTCATTAATACAGTTAAGACTACGAAGAATTATTCAGGCGCTGCACCTATCATCATTAAGACTACCAATAACAACCAAGTCTTTGATAAACCATTACTTCATCAGTTGTTTGAAGAAGATTACTATATCGTTAGTAAGAACTTCTATGAGTATCAAACTGATAACTCCGCATATGAAGATATTAGTTATATGGAGTTAATGATTCATAAGTTCTTAAATAAACAAGCTATTGCAAAAGAAGACTTAGCTATAGCGGTAGAAAAGTATATGAATTGGTCTTTACTGCATCAATTATATTTGTTACCTGTAATGTGGTTGATTGTGAAAGCAAGCACTTAAAAGAAGAGAAGGGATCGCTCCCTTCTCTTCTTATCTTGAATTTTTTATGATTACATATATAGTATGTGATCTTACCGGATAAGGAGTTTTACTATGTCGGATAAACCTACACCATACCTATTAGGTAAGAATAAAGCTTTTTTAGATAAATGTCAAGAAAGAGCTAAAAGAGCTTCTCAAGAATTAGATAAACTTGAGAAAGGTGTAGTGAAAGACTATATAATTGTAAGACTTTACATACTAGATAAAATATTTACTAACAAAGATTTTAGCAGTAGAACTCTTCACACAGTTGAAGCGCAGTTAGAAGAAATAGAAGCTATTCTTAATATTAATAACTAAGGAGTTAATAATGAATATCAATACTGATTCAATCTTTAAAGAAGCTCTGCAAGAATTTCTTCCGGATTTCAAGAAGAAAGCGAAAGACTTCTTCCGTACTTTCTTTGAGCGGAGATTGGGAGCTTACTTTCTTGATCCGCACGAAGTGCAGAAGATGAAGCAAGATCCGGGAATGGCTCGTTTCCGTGGTATTAATCCGAACGATCAAGATCTAGGGTTGGCTTACAATATGATCGATGGTTTCATTACGGAAAACATTCTGGAAGAAAACTTCAAGCAATATATGGAAGATTACATGAAGACCAACTTCCAGAAACATCTCGACGAAGCGATGGATAAAGCTATGAAACACAAAGCAAGTTCCATGGCTTTTCATGCTATTCGTAACCGTGCCATGGAAAACTCATACGCAAAACGGTAAATAATAAGAAGAGAACCTTAACGGTTCTCTTCTTTTTTTATCTAACATTGACCGCTCTTAGTCCTTGTGATGTTCTTTGTTGATTATTAAGTAACATCTCAATCATGCGCTCTTGACGACTTTGAGATTCTACTAGAGCTTGTGTTCTTTCTTCCGTTCGACTCAATTGAATCCGCATCTCTTTAATTTCTTTCTGCGTCTCACTGTGCTGTTTCACCGTTTCTTCCAGCGTTTGAATCTTTAATGTACCTTGACCATACGCTACGGAGATAGAAAAGAACACTGTAATTAAGAACCAATATTTCCTCAACCATTCTGCTGTATTTTTCATTATTACCTCCATCCTAAATTAACCGATAAATTACATATCAGTATTACAAACATACAAAAGAACATTGTAATTATGAACCTATGTTCCCTTAGCCATCCTATAAAATTCTTCACCACAGCCTCCCTTAAAATAAATATATCAATGAATTATGTATTGACTGTGCTTGAAATTTCTTTGATTACATATATATTAGGTGACTCTACTCTGTTAATTATTTAAGGGGGTAACATGAATACGACTTACAATATCGATCATAAGGATTTCGAAGTAGCGAAACCGAAAGATCTTCTTGAAATCTTTAAGAAGAATAAGAACATCACGATTAAACGTCGACAAGACGAAGAAATCAGTATTACTTATACCAGTGGTTTGCCTTACGGTATTCGTTTTGCTGAAGTGATTGTACTCCAACATAGGAAGAGTAATCCTCCTCCGGTTCATACTCCTGATGATGATTGGACTGTCACCATCATTTATCAGAAAGTGCTGTCGCCTTTGGATTTCAAGAAGGCTATTGCAAACCTGCGTTTGTACTACAACAACATGGTTCAGGGTAAGAAAACTAATATCAAAGATCTTACCCCTGAAGAGATTGAAGAGATTGTCTGGACTCTGAATGCTCCGATAGGAGAAGACAGGGTCTATGCTCCTAATTAATTGTGTTCCCTTTTGCTACCAGAGACTAACCTCTCTGGTAGTTTTTTTTTCACGTAAATATAAAATTTAGTGATTATAACATTAAGGATTTCTATCATGTCCTTCGCAAGTCAACATGCTAGTAAGATATGGAATAAACTGTATGTAGTATTAATCCCGGATCAAGTTACTTTAGAAAAAGGATATATTCAGAAATTTGGTACTCATGTCACTGGCAACAAACAAGTAGATGAGATGCTAAGTAAGAATCAGACACGGGTAATGATTCCGGTGATTAAGATTCTTGAATACTTCGAAGATGGTATTGAAGTACAAATACCTTCACGAGAAGATATGATCCAAATGCATAAAGATATGGAAGCTTATCTCGCAGAATGGAGAGACCATATCAAATTCGATATTAATTTAAGTGTGAATCAAAATAAAGAGTTATTGCTTGCTTTAGAAAAGCTTTCTAAGCATATTTACGAGAAAGCTCGACCAAGGGAACTTATTGACAACCTGTTCTTGAGTAAGCGCATTGGTATTGTGAATCCTCTGCAACAAGTTGCGGAACAAAAGAAAGAAGTCGTCAAACCGGATTATGAAGGAATCGGTAGACTGGTGCGGAGTAAAACACCGAAACCTCAAGGTAGATTCTAAGAGAGTATTTAAGAAAAAACACTAAGGGAGTTATTATGATAGAGAGCAGTATTAACAATGTTATTATTGACGGTAAGTCGTATATCGGTATTAATGATTTCAAAGTAGAAGATCTCGAAGAGCTTTTGCGTTTAGCTACTAGAGACGTTGAGTACTATAAAAAGTTTCCTAAAAAGTCTAGTGCTTATCTTGGCCTTCTGATAGAAAGAAGAGAAAAGGTATTGATTCATCTAGGAAATAAATGTCAAGAAAAACATAAGAATAGATTCACAGCGTAATTATTAAGGAACTATTGTGGCTACTAGACATTTTGTTAAGAACGAAGTAGTACGTTGGATTGACGGTGATACTGTTGTATTAAACGTCGATCTTGGCTTTAAAATCTGGTCCGCACAAACGTTTAGACTAGCCAGAATTAATACACCAGAAAAAGGTAAACCTGGTTACGCTGAAGCAGTCAATCGAGTAAATCAATTAGCTCCTGTAGGTTCTATCGTTGCTATTGATTGCGTAGGGCTTGATAAGTATGGTCGATGGGTGGCAGAAGTATTTGTACCTAATGCACTTGGTATGAATATTTCTGTAAATCAGACTCTTATTAGTGAAAACTTAGCGGTTGTTTATTAACTTTTGTTCACGTTAAGAATAATATAGAAGGTTAAAATGAATAAAAAGAAAGTTCTTTTAGCTTGGTCGGGTGGATTAGATTCGACATATTTAATTCAATACTATCTACAAGCAGGTTATTCTGTTGATGTTGTAAATTGTAGTTTTCAGAATTCTTCTCAAACTCAAATGAAACGAGAAGATAAAGCCATTAAAAAAATGTTGAAGGGTTACTTTAAAGATAAAGATGTGAAGCTGTTAGGGAAGTCTACTATAACCTTTACAGGATATTCTTTTAGTAAACTGTTTTTAGGTCAAGTTCCAACTTGGGTTTATAACCTAATCAATTATTTAAACTCCGAGCACACTGAAGTGGCGGTCGGATATGTAATGAACGATGATGCTATTTCATTCTTAGATGATATTCGTAAACTCTGGAATAGTTATGCTGGTTTAGTAAAAGAAACACTACCACCCTTGGTGTTTCCTCTTATTAAATATACGAAAACGTTTATCTATGGAGATTTACATCCAGAGTTAAAAAAACATATCACTTGGTGTGAAAGCTTTGGACCGGCAGATCTTTGTGGTACTTGTCATTCTTGTAGACGCATGATTGATCTAGGAATACAAACACCACCTATGATTCAGATAGAAGAGCCTATGAAACCACAATCTATTAAGAAAACAAGAAAGAAGTAAATAACAGACAAGAGAGGATAAACCTCTCTTGTCTTTTTTTATTGTTGGCAATATCTTCTGATCGTATTTTACTAAGGGAGAATATAATGGCTAAATATATTGTTGTTAAGCACGCTGGGGACAGTGCATGGGAATATTATTTTGTTTCTGACCCTAAAGAGTTCGATTGCCATATCAGCGTTTCCGCATTCTATACTCCTACCGGTAATGAGATTTGCAATCTTTATTATACCGAAGAACAACATGATCTTGCGCTACAACACTGCGCGAAGATGAATGAAGTTAATCCTTCTGGACATTATCGTGTATGCCGTGTCTCGGAAGACAGTTTAAAAGAAGTATTAGAACAGAAGGAATAACCATGTTAGATTACGTAACCCAAATAGTAGTTTACTTAGTAATGGTCAGTGTCGCGGCTGAACGCTTGACAGATATTTTTAAGCGTGTATTTGTAGAAACATTCAAAATACCTACCTTTAATGGAGCGTTATATCAAGCTTTTGCTTGTATATTCGGAGCCCTTATAGCTCGTATAAGTCCGCCAGATATTCCTGTTATCCATTTAAATGAATATGTTCTAGTCATTATTATCGGATTAGCTGTTTCCGGTGGTAGTGGTGCTTGGAACAGTATCTTAGATATTCTTAAGCAATTATCTGCTAGTAAGAAAATAGAAAACAATATTAAAGGATAAATCATGACTTTATATCATGATTCTCTTTTTAATCCAAGACAACCGACAGCTATTTTTAGTAACGCTAGCTTATCTCCTACCAATAGTTCTGCATCAACGGTTGGTAACATTAAGATGAAGTTAGCAATTATAGATTGCTTAACCAACGGTACAAATACATATACAATATCTAGTTCAGTTAATACAAATGTGCTTAAACAAGAACTAAAGAAATTACAGAAAATACTTCAGAAGCATCCAAAACGTACTGATATTAAATTAAGAATATTAGAAATTCAAAAACAAATTAAAGAGGAACATAAAAATGCAAAACAACGAGTGTAAGACATGTAAGAAATGTAATAGTAAAGGTGACGGTATCGGTGATACTCTTTTAGGTTGCATGATTGCCGTCATTCTTCTTTTCGTTTTATTTAATGGTGAACCGAATATTGCGGAAAGCTTAAGAGTAGTTGCACAACGCTGGGCTGAAACATTTGGATATTGTAATCGTTAGTAGAAGAAGTTAATACTAAACTATACTGGAGTCTAACATGTCTATTGATTATAAAAAACTAGAAACAATGGAAGAATGTGAAAGAGATGCTTACTTAAAAACTCTTCCTAAAGAAAATCTATTAAAGATTCTAGAACATTATACTGAAAAGCTGTTGACTTGCACACAACGGATGACTGAGGTGGCTTATGAAAGATTGGATCAACAACTTCCTACTCATTTGCCGTCTAAAGTTGAAACTAACAATTTACTTAATAGACTAATGTCTTAAGAGGTTTTACAATTAAATATAAATAGGAGAAGGGGTTATGTTTAAAAATGTGAAAATTAAAACACGATTAATATTTGTATTGATGTTTCTATCTTTACAATTAATCGTAGGTGCGGTAATTGGACTTGCTGGAATTTATGCCGGTAACGAAGAGATGAAGTCTTTGTATGAAGATCGTCTTGTAGCGCTTGCTGATTTAGACCAGTTGATTCGTCTTCTTAACATGAATCAACTTGATCTTGCAAAATCAGTGACTGATACTAATCCTGATGAAATAAAATCTATTCTTGCTTCAATTGAATCACGACGAGACATTTTCGAGAAAACGTGGAATGCTTACATGGCTACCACTTTAACTGCAGACGAAAAGCTCTTCGCAGACCAGTTGACTATCGAACGTCAAGTTTTCGTCAATGAAGGATTAAATCCTACCATTGAAGCAGTTCGTAAAGGTGACACTGCTGCTGCGATCGAACTCATCCACGGTAAAATGGAAAAGACCTTCGTACCGGTGCGTGAGTCTATCAATAAACTAATTAAATTGCAAACCGATGTCGCTCTTGAAAGTTATAACGCATCGCAAAGACAATACGTTTTAATTCGTAATTTTTGTATTTTCGGTGTAGCCGTTGGTTTGTTAATGGCTTTTGGTTCTTGTGTATGGTTAATTAAATCCATTACCACGCCGATAAATAAAGCTATTGATATTGCTAAAGGCGTTGCGAATGGTGATCTCACACAACAAATCACTGTTGACTCCACCAATGAAATGGGTGAGTTAATGAAAGCTCTATCTGATATGAATAACGGTTTGCAACAAATCGTACTTCAAGTCAGAGGAGGCACCCAGCTTATCAATACCGCGTCTAATGAAATTGCCAGTGGTAACGCAGATCTTTCTTCTCGCACTGAACAACAAGCAGCTTCATTAGAAGAGACAGCATCGTCGCTTGAAGAACTTACTTCTACCGTTCATCAAAACGCAGATAACGCTAAACAAGCGAGTTCTATGTCATTAACAGCCGCAACAGTTGTTAGTGAAGGTGGACAAGCAGTTGAGCGGTTAATTAATACAATGTCTGATATTAGAACGAGTTCTAACAAGATTACTGAAATCATTGGTGTGATTGATGGTATCGCTTTTCAAACCAATATCTTAGCTTTAAACGCAGCAGTTGAAGCTGCTCGCGCCGGAGAACAAGGTAGAGGTTTTGCGGTAGTTGCAACAGAAGTCAGAAGTTTAGCGCAACGTTCAGCCGCAGCAGCAAAAGAAATTAAAGAACTCATTAATCGTTCTGTAATGAATGTGGCTACCGGAAGTGATCAAGTTGAACATGTAGGTACAAAGATTAAAGACGCAGTAGCAAGCATTCAACGAGTCAATGATATCATGACTGAAATTGCAGCAGCTAGTGCAGAGCAATCGACTGGCATTGATCAAATCAATACTGCTGTTTCACAAATGGATCAGGTAACTCAACAAAACGCAGCTTTAGTTGAACAAGCAGCAGCAGCGGCGGAAAGTATGAAAGAACAAGCTAATCAGTTAGCTCAAATCGTAAGTACTTTCAAAGTTTGATAAATCTATATTCTAAGAAGAGGTGTCTGATGATACCTCTTTTTTTATTATTTATTTTTTACAAACTGACATAACCCTATGAGAAAGAAAAAGGATATATCATGTCTACTACTGATGTCGAAGTTATTAATGAAAAAGTGATTTTATATAAAGGTGTGAGGTTTGTAGCAGATCCTGATATCGCTAATAGAATTAGTATCTTTCTGGTAAGAGATAACCATTCCACTATTAAAGTGTACGGTACTACCCCAGAAGCTATTTTGACTGAAGTAAATCGAATTCTTAAAATCTTCTCCGATGCAGATAGTGGCGTTATCTTTTTAATGCATGATCGAAAAGAAATTAAGAGATATAGCTTTACTATAGATGAAGAACAAGCTAAGAAACAAAATAGCTGTTATAGAGATAAGTATCTTGGTGATATACTTAAATTAGAAGACGTTAAAGTTCTTCTGCCGAAAAATATTGATCCTAAAAATTAAAAACACAATAAGACGACTCAGATGGTTTTTCCATCTGAGTTCGGATCTTTTTCAATTACACATATAATAACTGATCTTTCCGGTTAAGGAGTTTAAATGTTTGGTTTTACAGGTGCAGGACCTTTCGTTATCATTCTAAATAAGAAAGATAACATTAAGTTTATTTCTATCCCTTTCTTGTTTACATATAGTAACACAGAGAAAGATGTTAGCGATTATATAGGAGATGAAAGTTCTATCATTATTCATCTTGGTTTTTTAAGTGGCTTACTGCGATTCAAAAAGAAGAGCTACAACTATGATATTCCTGAAACGTTGTTCGGGAGAGTAGAACACGAACTGGTTGAAACAGGTAAGACTACAGTTGTTACTACCAATCTTGGTGAATTCGTCGTAGTAGAAGGTCAAGCGATATTTAAAAGGTCTAGAAGGAAAAAGGTTCTTGAAAGAACTTCTGTCTATATCTTTAAGAAAGCTCCGATCAATATAAGGAAAAACTTAAATTACGTTCAAGCTTTAAGTCCTGAACATGCGGTAGTACGAATTCAAGAAGTGGTGAATATCGTAAATCAATTACAGAAAGATTTCGATTTAAAGGAATAGTTTATATTTAAAGGAGAGCAACATGAGATCAATGAAACTTCTTAAAGAAGCAGCTCATCTTCTTGAAACACCTGGTGATTTTACTGACGGAGAAAAGAGTAGCACTATCGCAGAGATAGGATCGTTCTTATCTGAGCAACAAAAGAAAGCTGAAAGTAATACAGAAGACGGTATTCGGGTAAGCACCGACGGCGAGAACTGGGAGTATACTGACAACGTTCAAATTGTAAGTCACCTCACTCGTGCTGGACAAAAAGAAGTTCGAGAGTTTACTATGAAGACCAGAGACGGTGAATTAGACATCGATTTCAAAACAACGATTAACAGTGAGTCCTTAAATAACAAAGTCTCCTTTGATATCGAATCTTTAAACAACTTCACGATCAAGCATTTCTAATAGGAGAAACACATGGCACACAATGCAGGTAAAGGTAGTGGTCGTCGTCCGAATCAAGTTCCTGATGAAGTAGTTGCTAACAACTGGGAACAAATCTTCGGTAAGAAGAAGCCGAAGCACGAGCAACCGCAAGAACAACAATCGTCCGACGTTAAGAAAGACTAAAAATGATTTATACGTTCGCTAATCGCACTGTAGGGCTTGTTGGGCAATTTGAGACGCCAATAGAACTTATGCAATTGGCGATCTTTTATCTGGGCGGTAGATGTTTTGTTGTCTATAATAAAATAATCATTCCTGATGTGATTGTTATCGGGAAGCACACATCCAGTAAAGCCATCGAAGCTATCGAAAAACATTTCATGAATGGACAAATGTCAAGCATTCCTGTTTATGAAGCTAAGATTAACGACCACATGCCAGACGATAAAATGTTTAGTGATATCCTCGATCGTGTAAAAGAAGAACTTCCTTGGTGTATTGGTTATTGAAAAAATACTAGAAATCCATATATAGTGAACAGAACGCAACCTGCATTTGAAGTAAACACAATTGCATATATATTAAGTGATATAAGCATATGTGTAATTCCTATAGGAGATTAAATGTCGACTGAAGAATTGAATGCTGAAAATGCAAAGATTGCAGCAGACGCTAAGGAAGCACACAAAATCCTTTCTGAGCTTTGCTACAATCATGACGAGAATGCAACGCTTACTGATTTAGCAAATCGTGTGCGTAACATTGTAGTCGCTTCAACAGGTTGCGATCACTAGCAAGAATTTGCCCGAGTGGTGAAATTGGTAGACACAGCGGACTTATTGAAAAATTGAGCACCTACGAAAAATGCGGAAGTAAAACTTCAAACTAACCTTCCCGATCAAAAGGGAAAACTTGTAAGAAGGAATTTCGCAACCGAAAGGCGTATAAACATTCTTCGGAATGGGTGAATCTCTTCAAATTCGGCGAACACTAAAAAAGCGATGAAGTCAGAGACTTCGCATAGTCGCATTAGCTCGGTGATACCGTCGAGCTAATTGATGTCAACGCCGAGCCAAGCCTGATAAGATCCTTTAAAGTATGGGTAAACTTCAGGAAGGTGTAGAGACTGTAAGGAGAGGATCTAAGTAGAGAGGGAGCAGGAATAGGTACCTGTTCACGGCAAGCAATTGCGTGTAATCAAATCGCCTTATCAAAACCCGATCTATACGATCAAGACACAGTCCAGACCACGAACAGCGTATTCCATAAGTAGCTTCGGTCTTAACCTAAGCGAAATAGATGGTTGATCTCTGGCGTCGAAAGACGAAGTGGTAAGAAAATCCGCCGCTTACCCGAGAGGGGGCGTACCGGTTCGATTCCGGTTTCGGGCACCAGAAAAGGTTCGGTAGTGAACCTCCCCTCTAAGCTTCGGCTTAGAGACAAGCCTCCTTTGGCAACTACCAAAAAGGCTAGGCAGGTAGCCTCCTCTCTGAATTTAGGTTTAGAGCCAAGTCCACTTGGACACCTGCCAGATTCACGTCGTGAGACGTTTATACTTAGACACCACCGTTGAAAGACGGTAAAGATCCAAAGCTTGCGTGCAGGGGCGGCCTGCTTCAAGAGCCATTTGAAATGCCGTAAAACCACCTGTAACTGGACTAAGTCCTAAGAGGGTGTAACTAATCCGGTAAGGCAACGGTAGTACTTGAATTAAGAATTAAAACGTGGATCGGTGAATCTTCTCAAAGTCGGTATGACTAAAAAAGCGATGAGGCTAGAGGTCTCTTAAGTTGCATTAGCTCGGTGTTATCGTCGAGCTAATTGATGTCAAAATCGAGCCAAGCTTAATGATTCTATTAGATAACTTTCCTACCGGTGTGTTATTTGATAGTTTCTATTATGAAGGTGTAAGACTAATGGGAAGTACTGTTACTACTAAACTGACAGGAAGGGGAAGTTGGTAACAGTAAAAGGTCTAACCCATGAGCATAAATGAATCCTCCTGAGAAAAGTGTTCTGTTTATGTTTGTGGTTCTATTCTAAGAGAATAAGGAAATACCCTCAGGGAGCAATCCCTGAGGTTTCTAAATTTTTCCTTGAGTGCGGTTGAACTGTATTTACGATTGTTCTTAGCTTTGCATTCGTGAGAGTGTAAGGATATTGTAAATGCGGTTGTTATTACCTCCGCATTCGAGAAGAATCAAGAGAGTAACATCTCTTGTATTATTGTCGTATGGAGAGGGTAAAACTTCTCTGAGACTTTCAAGGTGAAAGGCTTCTGGACGCGGGTTCGATTCCCGCCTCGTCCAATAAGTACATTCTAACGAGTGTGGTTATTGGGCGAGTACTGGTTTCGACAGGGGTTAAGTAGGTGAGAAGGAACGACACGTCCATGAGCGCGGACGTTAATCTGGGTTCAATAAAGTAAATGCTGCTAATGATAGCCATTTCCGCGCTGCTGCCTAAAAACAGCTAACGGATGAGGTCACTAATCTAGTTCGCTAGGTTAGGTCGTCTACTCTCCCGATAATGACGGAGTCCTTATACCCCAAACAGGTAGACGACACACGACGTGCCCATAGCTCAGTAGGATAGAGCAACAGCCTTCTAAGCTGTGGGTCGGGGGTTCGAATCCCTCTGGGCGCGCCATTGTTTCTGTAGTAAACTGAACTCAATCGAGTCAGAATTTTATAACTGTTATCTCGTTAAGGAGATTAATATGAATGCTACCGCTCAACAAGCTGCGGAACAATGTATTAGGAAGCATCATTTAGTATTAGATGAAAAACATAAACAGCTATTAATCGGACTTTTCGAGCAAGTCGAAGTTACGAAAAAAGGTATTTATTTACACGAGCTTGGGAATAAGATAAGTAATTTTATCAAAACCCAAAAACGTAAACAACGCATGAAATTGAATTAAGAGTAGTAAACTGAACTCAATAGAGTCAGTCTTTTTTAAACTGTGTTCTCGTTAAGGGGAAATTAAAGTGTCAAATCTTCATATTGTAAAAACTGAATCTACTAAGCTTCAGTCTCGTATTTATAATGTAATCAAAGTTCTAGCTGGTTTAAATAAAACCACAATTATCAGGAAAGAAATTGTTGATTACTCTCGCTTCACTATCGAACATCCTCAGGCTTATGTTCCTGATTTTGACTTCGAGTGGTGCGACTCTAAAAAGCATTATCGAGTGTATATCCATCAAGCATTTACTAACGAAGCTAAACGCCGTCGTGGTTACTGCATTGCTGTGATTAACGGACCACTCGCTGCTACCGAATTCGTGCAGATGTATAAGTTCTTACATAAGCACCGCGCCAATAACAAAGATTCTATGCAAGAAGCAGCGTAAAGAATACCCTCTGCAATACACAGAGTATGGATGACAAACTCATATTACCGGGGTAAGCGCAAGCAGCCGTCGGATAATGGTGATAAGGTCTACCCAATGTAGGAGCCGTGATAGTTAGACATTGATCTATACAGATTCGTGTCTACCAAGCGTCTAGGACATCGCCTTCGCACGACAAAGCGAACAAGCCTTGTTAAACGGTCTAGATAGATTCTTTACTGACTCAACCAGTTTATGAATGACGCTTTTGCTGCTGTTGAACTTATCGTGCTGAAACTGATCATTTCAGCGGTGGAGAAAACCTTTTATTCGGTAGACCTTGTTCGAGGAGTATAAGGTGGACATAGAAGCTAGATAAGAGCCGGGACCGCACTGACTGGCGGAGTGTCAAGTCGTCTGATACCAATTTGATTACGGGGTAGCTATATCCCTGACGGCTTAATAGAAGTGGAAGGAAACTTTTGCCTGAAGGCAGTTGGGAGTGGTATCCTAATTGTCTTTGGAGAAAAGTTTTTAATAATAAAGAAACTAGAGAAAGGAGTAACATCCTTTCTCTAGGGTATTCTTTTTTTGCTGTACCTGAGTCACGGCGGGTCTCCGTGGCATTTTTAATAGGAGTTTCTAAATGAAACTGAAATTCACGAAAGACGCACAAGCAGTTATCGATGAAATTGCTAAACTTCCTACTCAAACTTTAGACCCGGAGTTAGCAGGTCGCCCTCATCAAGTTATCAATGAGTACGACTCTAAAGTAAGAGGGGATTTGAAAAAGTTTCCTTCTCCAAATATGAAAGAGTGGAGCAGAGAGAGAAGACAAGTAAGTTTCTTCTTTGAATTTGTTCGGATAGCAAACGAACGAGAAACAGAACGTTTGAAACAGCTACATCCTAATCCTGATCCTGTAAAGCAACTGATTTCGACGAAAGTACCTGAAACAGCGTATTTGGATAGACAGAATCTATATTCAACAATAGTTACATTCTTCAGAGATTTGAAATCAGAAAAACTATTGGAAGATCCTTATTTCGTTAAATTAGCTTTAGGATATGGAATAGTTTATCTGTCTGATAAAGAAGTTCAACATTTGATTGAATTAAATGAAAGATAATAAAGTATAATAAAATAAGTATCTACCACGGATATGTTCCGTGGTAGATTTATCTTTCATAAATAAAGGAGTTTAGTATGACTAATTCGTTTAAGAAGTTCATGGAGTCGCTTGATATGAACAAAGGCGACATGTTTAGCGAAATAGGAGAGTTGGGTAATATTCTTCGTAAGATCGAATATACTTCTCATATTCAGAAAGAAGATTTAGTCGCAGCTTCTGAGAACACTATGATTCTTACATCGCCTGCTCCTAACTGGAGAGGATATCTTAATCTTCTCAGAAACTATATCAGGTTTCATAACATCCAATTTGCTTTTCTTGTCAGGAAAGCTAAAGACATAGCAAAGGATAAAGACAAAGTCATTAACGTACCTGACGAAAACAGAATGCTGTTCTTCAGTAAGAGAATAGCGAGAACCTTACATAACATCTTCACCAAACAAGGCGAATACGCTAATTATATTCAAGACAAGAAAGAAGGAGAAATTCCTGATTCAGTAGTAGGATTAGCTGTAGATGCTTATATATTCGAAAATCCTGTAACAGGAAAGTACGAATTAATCATGGTAAGTGTCACTAGAGGTCTTCGTTTAAATAGGGGAATAAACGGAGAGCCGACTATTTACAAGTTCGAAGAAATTATCGAAACAGTATTCTAATTAAGGGAGCGATTGTGGGTAAAACTATTAATAACGTTCTAGAAATCATTAAGATTTTTTATCTTCGTTTGGTGTACAGAACAAGTCCAGAGAAGATTAGATATCCGGATGACTTCGAAATCAGATGTGCTTACGAGCGTAATAAAGAAGCTAAGCATTATAAATTAGAAGCAGCAATAGGTATGTTGCTTCGTAGATTTAAAATTCCTATTGAGCGGTCTATGACCCTCACTTTACTCCTTACGTATATTGATGGCGATTTAGCCAATAAGGAAGATTACAAGAGAGTAGAGAGGCTTCTTAGATCTACTAACTATCGGAGGGATGTTTTCATCTTCATGCAAGAAGTAGGAGACATCACTGAACAATCACTGAATAAACTTTATCCCGTTGGAAAGAAGCGAGATGAGTTAGAAAAATGGCTTAGCGGTTTATACGCATAAAGGAGTTTAACATGGATAAATTTTTCTTTAAGTTTGTATATTTTCTTGGATATTCAGTAGCTTGGATTAAGAGAATCCCTAAAAACCTTCGTCATTATTACTATGAAGTCAAATACGGAGGAGCTAATAAAGTTCCTATCGAGTTAGTTAAAGATGACATCAGTCAAGCAGCCAAAAATATGATAAACGCTCAAGATTTTAAATTCAGCATTTATATCATGGATCTGCATAAGAAGTTTAATATCTCGACTGATCATTCAAACACATTCACTATCATGAGGAAGTTTTACCAGCAAGATTTGAATACGATCAACGAGTATAGTAAAATCAGTTCACTAATGCGTCCTGATGTTACTCGTAGAGAAATATTTAACCTGATGGTAGAGAATAAAGATATTCCGGAACATAAACTCAATTACTTCTTTCCTGTAGGAGAAAAGAGACAGGAACTTGAAGATTGGCTTGACGGTAAAATAAAATGAAAAAACGATTTCTATCGCCTAACAACAAGTTAGAGCGTAACATAGAAATAGCCGAAAGGTTATTAAAAGACGAAACTCCGATAGCTGTGATAGCTGAAGAATTTCAACTTTCAAAGAGCAGAACACGAGCAGTAGCTGAAAGTCTATTTAGGAAAATAATATTTTATTCTGACTTAAAAGAAAATGAGTTTCCTAAACATGACATTTATAGGCTAACACAAGTGCGGGAACACAAAGAGTTCTGGTTCAGACAACTTAATAAGTTAAAGGAAGAGTTTAAAAATGAATGCAGCTAAAGATACAACGGAATTGAATTTTGATTCTCGTAAATGTCCAGGTTCTGTGGTGGTTAGAAACGGAAGAGTCCCGTTAGGAATGATTGTAGTTTGCGCAGATGATGTGCCTGGTAAGATTAAAAAGGGTGATCGTTTCTTTATACCCATTACACAAAGTTCTTTAAGTGATGAGTTAAAGAATATTACTCCTGGTACATATCAAGAAGTAAAAGAAAAGGTAATCGATGTCTTTAAAAAACACACTTTTGATGGTTCTAGTTAAAAAATACTAACTAGCATATAAATTGAAGAATAGTATCAAGTTGGGCCTATAGCTCAGAGGTTAGAGCAGCTATAGGACAGTACTAGTTTCAAAGGGCCTTTAGCTCATGCTGGTTAGAGCAGCGAACTTAGCAATTGATATCTAAGGACATTGTCTATGATATCTATTAATGGGTCGCTTACGTACAAGTTAACTCTGGACGTAAGTAGAAGACGATCAAATTCGGTGAAACCCCTGGAGAAATCCGAGGCAATACCGAGCCAAGCTTCGATAGTAATATCGTTGAAGGTGTAGAGACTAGACGGTCGTCCACGAAAGTGATGGTATAGTCCAGACAGCAAACTCGAAAGAGGTAGTGAAAACTATAGCTGTAAGCATAATTCGTTGGTGCCGTGTTCGACTCACGGAAGGCCCACCATTATCATAACAAAGATATAAGAGAAGCGACAAACGCTTCTCTTATGTTTTCATCCATAGGTGTTTAAATGCCAGAACCTACTAACGTTAGTGAAGTGACGCCTAAGAGTCCTCCGGCACCTTATGATACTCAATCTTTTTATGACAACTTATCAGAAGAAGAGAAGGCTAAAAAACCATATAGTGTTTGGATTAATGAATTAATTAAACGATGAAAAATATTAAATACACTATCACAAGGTATCCCCTGTGATAGTGTAGAGTATGTTTATTTTTTTCTTTTGTAAATATCTAACATATATGAAATACCTTTGTCTTCGGGAAGATTCATAAAGTATTCACTAGAAGCAAGATCAAAATAGCTTTGATAATGTTTTACATCGAAGAATGCATCACCGTCGTATTCCCCAAAGATGCGAGTGTGGTAGACTTCATCAGCTAAATGTACGGCTTGTTCATATACAGTAGCACCACCAATAATCCATACTTCTTTTTCTTTAGGTACTGATTTTAAATAATCAATTAAAGAATTGACTATAATAAGATTAGGATGCAAGACTGATGATCCTGCTAAAACGATATTGGAGATGGGTGTTTTAGTGACGACAACATTAGTACGTCCAGGAAGCGGTCTAAAACGTTCAGGAAGCGACTCATAGGTCTTTCTACCCATAACCACGATCTGACCTAAAGTAAGCTCTTTAAAGCGTCTAAGATCACTAGGAAGATGCCAAGGTAAACCGTTGTCTTTACCGATACAACCTAAAGCATCGGATGCATAAATCATTTTTATCATAGTAACTCCCTTACAGAAATATCCATCTTATTTTGAATTTTTTATAATTACATATATACTAATTGATCTTTAACCATTTGGTCTTTAATAAGACAAGGAGTTGATAAATGTTTACTGCTTTTGATTTTAGTGAAGAGTTCAGAAACTTTAAAGTCATGCTTGACAATGAATATGCATGGCAAGTAGTAAATAGCGATGTCTTTTCAGTGGATAACATGACGGATGAAGAACTTCGTCAGTCTATCGTGCAAGACGTTTTGACTGTGACGATGTGGGAAAAACAGTCGGAACAAACCGCAGACTTCTCGTTGGATACTCTGTGTCGGTTCTTGAACGATGATCAACGTCAAAAGGTTGAACAAGCTTTCTCTCATCCAGAGATTTCTGGTTTGTTCAATATGTCCGACAAAAAGCAATTGCGAATCAGAACGGAATCCGTAATCTTACAAGCAGCAATGGATTATGTTGGGGTATGGTTTACGGGGTTTGAAATCCCTGTAGGAGTAACCATTATCGATACCAGAGAAATTGCAGAAAGAATAGGTACATTGGAAGCAGCGCTTTCTCTGATTTCTATGGATCTGGAGTGTACCGTAAAAGGTAACTCTACTATTAACTGAATCTAAAAATCTATACATAAAAAGGAGTTTATCATGGAACAAAATAATCAAGCAGCAGTAATTGCCGTCATCGAATACGTAAACGTGTACGCTAATGGTGTTCTTCGCATCGGTGACGAAGTTATTATGAATATGGATAAAGAAGCTCGGGGCTGGGGTCGTAAAGGTCCCGCTGACGGTACTAAAGGTACTGTGATGGGTTTCTGGGAATACTTCACTACCGAGAACTACAATCAAGGCTTCTGCAAACCTGGTATTTATCGTGGTAACGGTGCCGCTCTTGTGAAATGGGAGACTGGTGAAGTTGATTTCGATCAACACGATCTTGCTATTCCTAAAGACCTTTACGAAGAACGTAAGAAAGATACGGCTTACGTAAATGCTTTTACCGAAAAAGTCAAGGTGTTTGATTTGCCGAATTTCCGTTTCATGGTGGGTAACAAAGTAGCCGTCACCAACTATGACATGGAAAATGGAACAATCACTGCGATTGATTTCGAAGACATCATCAATCTTCGTACTGGTGAACTTAAACCAGAAGAAGCTTGGCGTAAAAACCATATCATCAAAGTCGATTTCGATAAAGGTGGTACTGTAAGGGTTGCTGCTTCCGATCTGGTGTTTTTGGAATACGGTAATTATTGGGCTTATCTCAACGATAAGTCTGAACTGAAGTTCAAAGACCTTCAGGAAGAAGCAAGGTTTTACAGAAGTCTCGGTAAAGTAACCCAATTGATGAATCCGGCAACTGAGGATTATAGTTGGACTATCGAACAAGCAGTTGAAGCTGTCCGTAAAGGGGAAGCAGACCTGATCGGAACTGCTGGTAGTTTCTTCGGTTCTACGCCGTTTCCCATCGTCTTCAAGTTTGACGAAGATCTCGCTGACCTCGCAGCTCGCTGTCGGGCTGAAATCATCAAAGGCTTTGCACAAGCCGCTTAATAAAGGATATCAATATGAATCAGAAATTCTATATCGCTTTTAGCGTACACGGAACGAATTCGTTCATCACTGCTGTGATGGAAACCAAAGATTTCCAACTCAGCAAAGACAAGAAGAAGGTCAAGATCGGTAAGCGTGAATTCGACGTGGCTCAATCCCGTCGTCCCGATTACGACCTGAAGAAGGACGGCTATAAGCTGCACGCCCAGGATCTGCTGACGAAAGACAGCAAACCCACGCGGTCCGTGCCGATGATTCTGCGCTTCTTCAACAATCTGGCGAAGGAAGGTTGGAAGATTGATAAGAACCACTTCGTCTACAATCATTACGTTAAACCGTAATTAACTCAAGAGGGAACTTTGATTCCCTCTTGATACTTAAGTGTATTGACAAGTATATTTAAGTATCAAGAAAATATATAGGGAGAAAACTATGACACTTACTCTTTATCGCGGTGATTCCGTTAAGATTAAACAATTCGAATTCAATAAGACTAACAAATGGTGCTTGCTTGGACAAGGTATCTATTTAACTAACAGTTTGAAAGTTGCTCAGACATATCGCACCAAGGACGCTGGTAAGTCCTATATGCATCAATTGTTTTATGGTGAATGCGATAACCGCAACGAAGCTTATGAAAAAGGTTTTGGTGGTTTTTGCAAAGTGCTGTGGGAGAAAGAACACGGTTGGTGTACTCGTTACCCGACTGGTACTGATCAACAGAAGTTTGAAGAAAAGCATCGCAACAAGTATCGTGCTTTGATTGAAGCAGGTGAAATTACGGCTGATTATACTACTCGTCCTGTGCTGGATAGTGGTTTTAGCTATTACCGTAACGCTTCACAACGTATCGCTAAAGTCAAAGAAGAAAAGAAGAAACACAAAGCTTATATCAAGGTTGTGTGGGAAGAAGATCCTAACATCGGTTATATTACGAAGTTTGAGTTCGAAGAAAACAAGTTTGAACCGTTTCTTCTTAATGTCGATGTTGCTTGCAATGACGAGTTCTTCTGGTCTTTGATGTATGACGGTGGTGTGCGTATCGGTAAGCAAGGCGGTAACATGGAAGAATATATCCGTGCTAACTTCGGACGCAAGATTTTTGATTGCGTTGCGGAAGGCTTTGTTGATCCGAGAGGTAAACACCATAGTCATAAGCAAGATGCATGGCGTAAGATCGGTAACATTCTTCGTCCCTACGGCACCATCGGTATGGAGTATAACGGAGGTGTGAGACTTGGTGGTGGTCATACTCATCGTGCTTTCTGTATCTGGGACGAAGAGTTCGTTAACGACCATAAAGTCGAACGCTTTAAATAAATAGGAGAACAATCGTAGAACATCTCTGCGATTGTTTTTCTTTGTATTTCTTTTATTAATGAAAGTAAATATGCTTAAGAAAATTCTTACTTGGCTTGGTCTCACCACAATCCATGCCGCTAATGAAAAGCTGCACGAAGGAATCAGTCAAGAACGCACGCGCCAACAGGAATTCCGAGATAAAATTGAACTCACCGAGCTTCAATCTTTGGTCGGTAAACCGGTAATTGGTTTCAGTAATGAATGGGAAAACATCGTTGTTGGTGTCGTGACCGATCTCCAATTCATCAGTAAAGCTCAAAAACCTATCCCTGTTGTTTTCAACTACCTCACAGGGAAAGAGCAATTGGTGATTTGTAAACTGATGCCTTTTACCGAACAACGGTTGAAGGCTTTGATAAAGCTTGACCCTTATGAACGCTGGTGTTTGATTTCTCCAAGCAATAAACCATATCGGGTCAACGATATAACTAAGAAACCTAAACTCTACACTGAAGAAGAAATTTTTCAGATTCTAGAGAACAAGGGTTTCCTGAAACTTCTGGAAAAAGAAACAGTTTAATTCAGAATTAGCTACGAGATTACTCTTGTAGCTTTTTCTTTTTTCTTGTTAAGGAGATAGTCATGAAAGACGAGTCTGTTGACAAGGGAGATTGGATAGCGACTGTAACCACAGTTTCTATCAACACACCAAAAGGAATAATGAAACTACCTGCCGAAGAAATGGTAGATACTTTAATAAGAGAAAATCCTGAGGGTTCTGTAGGTTCTATCATTAAGTATTTGCAATTTTATATCAATAGGTCAGGAAAGAAAATAGATCCAGAGATTAAAGAAGAAACAGAAAGAGCTAAAAAAATCTTTCAGGGCATACATACTAAGAAGAAAATTCTCTCGTAGTTGAATTAAATACACTTACATATATAATATGCGACGTATTAATAAAAGGAGTTTATTGTGATTTTGTCTGACTATGATATTCAGCAGAAGCGAAAAGAGTTTGATGAAAAGAAATTCGAAGTAGAAATTGGACGTGGTTCTTATCCGATAAATATCGTTGGTCATCCAACTCAATATTTCTTTGCGGTTGAAACTGATGAAGGAATAGAAGGTATTTGCGGATTGAATGCCAGGTTATTAAGTCTTAGAAATAGAGAAGATCCTGCTAGCGAAGCATTTTATGCTGATTTAGCAGTAGAGACTCATATTCCTGGATTCTATGCTGAAGTTCTAAATGAACTAGTTACTTCTATTACAGTAATAGATAGTAGTGGTAACAAAGAAACAGGACTATGTCGATATCAAGATGTAGAAAAAGTAGAGACAGTTATTAACTCTAACTTTAAACCAAATGGTAAACCCAAACTGCAATTAGTTGTGAATAATCCTAAAATAGAAGGTAAGGGAAATTAAATATGAAACACGAACAAGACGTTAAACTTCCTACTAACCTAAAGATCAAAAACCCTGAAGCAGCATTGCAGGCTATCCTTAACATAGCTCGTGATGCTGAAGTGATCGGGCTAGCAGGAGATACTAATCTAGCTGGTGTCAGATGTGTAGTTGAGGGACTTAATCTGGGTCATTGGTATAAACTCTCTGAAGCTCTCGGTGATGATGTTTGTAAGTTCTTAGAAGAACCCGGAACACAAGTGAGTTAAACTTACACTACCTCTAGCAATAGGGGTAGTGTTTTCTTTTTTCCTTATTTGAAATATTTATAGTTACATATATACTAAGTGATCTTAATGGATAAGGAGTTTATCATGAACAATCGTCTTACATACGCTCAACAACAAGCTGCAAAGAAGACTGACGTCTTTTTCGCAAAGCTTACGATTGCTTTTACAGTGGCTGTCGTAACCGGTGTTTTCTATCTGGTCATTCAACAACTTAATAAATAACGAGCTTATTATGACTTTCCTTCGTCAGAAAGAATGCAATAGCTGCAACAACGTCTATCACAGTTCTCAAATTCCTCAGCAACAGTTTGAGAAGCTGATTGAAAATGACATCGGTGAATACTCCAGAAATGGCGACGACGAGATTATCACTACTCGTGGTTGCTGTAAAGAATGTGAAGAAGAGTATCTCAGTTCTATTGAAGAATAAACCTAACAAACTTATTTAAAGCGATATACGGTTAACTCCGTATATCGCTATTATTTTTTATTTAGGAGATATTATTATGAAAAACTTTGTTATTGGTATCCTTGAATCCCAAGGTATTGCAGCTCTTCTTCAGGATCGTGTGCGTCTTACCGAACTGAAAGAAGTTAAAGTAAAAGAAGTAAAAGAAATGCAAGCTCGCCGTTTGGCGTTGATCGAAGAACTTCGTCAGCTTAACACGAATATGATCGACACGTATTCTGAAATAGCTGACATCAATGAGTTGTTGGACGTTAACGAGAAAACGTACAACCGTTTGCTTGGTCCTGGCGCACGACTGAAAGTTGTGTGTTAAAAAAATAAATTACCACAAATAAATTGTAAAGGGGGGTTTAAAAATGTCTATCACATCTACTGTAAATTCTGATGCACTTGGTGTGGTGCTGGGTACTTTTGTAAAATTGATGCGAACGGTAGCCACACCTGGGGCTGATATTCGGCAGTTTATTTCTACCATTGACTTTGATAAAGTTGATCAAGCAATAACTACTCTTTCTGGCAATATCCAAGAGTGTATTGACCGAGAAAAGAATGATTCGTCTGAACCTACTCCAACTTGGCAACAGGTACATGATTCGAGGAATATACCATCGCCGAGTAGAACAATTTACTATACAGCTTCGGAGATGCAAGCTATCGGACTCTATGACACTATTCGAGGCGGTAATTGTACCACCAATGAAAATCCTGAAGAAGCAATTAAGTTCTTTATTAACTTAGTAGACCGTATTCGTGACGAACGCTCTGTATTAGCTATTCGTCATCGTTAAGGTAATTTAATTAAAGGGGAAGTAACGTGAATGGTATTAAATCTGATAATTGGTTGCGCTGTCAATCTGAGAAGCCCACCCATGTAATTCATCGCGCTTTGGGGGGTGTTGAATATGCTTCTGCACCGTTTAGCAGAGCCCAGAGCGCAATCATGGCGACGCAAGATCTGATGCAAGGTATCAACAACAGCAATGTTGCTGGTAACTTCCATTTCGATACGATGCGACCGATTACAGAAGAAGAGCTTGCTAATTGGAAACCGATGATCGAACCGTTCACGAATCGTTGTGTGCGGGAAGAAGAAGGTAAGAAAATCATTTCCTATGGCTTGTCGAGCTATGGTTATGATCTTCGCATTGGTAACAAATTCAAGATCTTCACTAATATCAATTCCACGGTAATTAACCCGAAGGACTTTGATAAGCGTTCTTTCGTTGACTTCGAAGGAGATGTTTGTATTATCCCTCCGAATTCGTTTGTACTCGCCGCAAGCTTGGAATACATTCGTATGCCTCGCAATGTGACTGGTGTAGTGTTGGGCAAGTCTACCTATGCTCGCACTGGTATCGTTTGTATTGCAACACCGCTGGAAGCTGAGTGGGAAGGTCATGTGACTCTGGAGTTCGCAAACACGACTCCTCTGCCTGCAATGTTGTTTGCTAACGAAGGCGCAGCACAAGTGTTGTTCTTCGATGGAGAAGAATGCTTGACTTCATATGCTGATCGTGGTGGTAAGTATCAGTGTCAAGAAGCTGGTCCTGTTCTCCCGAAAGTGTAACATGAATAAAATCACGTTACCGTCTGGAAGAACAGTGCCTGTAACGGGGTATATCTATAGATTCTTATACCATATCCCGACAGGTGAATATCGTCAATGGGTAAAGCCTTTCTACGTAAGTCGCAACGGTAAAATCTGTTCAGAGATCGAAGCGCAGTTTGAAGGAATGAATAAGGAAAAGTTAGGTCAGTTCCTTAATCGCCCTGGGTACTTTGAGATGTTTTCTACCAAAGAAAACTATCATAAAAACAAAGCACTGTTTATGGCGTCGGTATTAAAACGACTAAAGAAAATTGGTCACTTTGCATGATTACACACTCACTACTTCTCAGAGTAGTGAGTGTTTTTCTTTTTTCATCTGAATTAAATATAGGTACATATATAATAGTTGTTGTATTGCAAGTATTACTCAAATCGTAATATGGTGAGCAGTTAACTGCTTCCTATAGCCCTAAAAGCTATAGGTCTTTTTTAATCATCAGAAAGGAGTTTAGTATGATGTTCAAAACTAAACGAACTTGTCTTTATGTTCTTTTTACGCTCTCGTGTTTATTCCTTCTAATTGGAATGACTGAGAATTCCTTTTCAATCATGCAACAAGCTTTTGCTTCTGAAGTTGATGAAGTGATAGAAGATGAAGCAGAACTCGCTCTTACTGAAGAAAAGAGAAAGATTGCTGACGCTATCACGAAGGTATATAAATATGTACCTCCAACCGAAGCAACTAAGATTGTAGACGTGGTCTACAAATATTCAGAAGTGCATGAAATTGAACCATCATTGCTACTTGGTATTATCGCTACGGAAAGTAGCTTTAAGAAATACGCAAGAAGTCGTGAAGGAGCAGTAGGTTACACTCAAGTGCTACCCAAATATCATCAAGACAAGATCAAAGGTCGAAACATCTTCGATACGTATGTCAATATACAAGTAGGGTCAACGATACTCTCGGATTGCTTACGTAAACACAATAATCTTAAGAAAGGATTAGGCTGCTACAATGGTACTAGCGATAGTAAGAAGGTTAAGAAGTTCCAAACTACTATCACCAAACGGAAGAATCAAATTCTTCTCTTAGCATCACTTTAACAACCCAAACCCATTTGCTACGGAAGCCTTGAGCTTCTGTAGCTCTTTATATTTTTATTTCTTTTTTCATTGCGTGATAAATCCATAAAAGGAAAGAATATGCATAACACCACAACTACTGAGAAACCTTTTTCTGATACAGTTAAAGCTCTTCTTATTTACAGTAAGAAAACTGAAAGCGACTTTACAATCAAAAGCCTTATAGCGGATTGTTTAGGTAATTTGTATCATCACGAAATGAGAATTAAAGATGTTCTTGTAGTTCTTACTAATGCTCTTGAAGAACTCTATTCTATTAAAGAGTTCGAAGCAGGTCGTAAAGAAAATCTGCTTCTAGATCTTCTTAAAGCTCCTTTTGACGGTGCTCGTCGTCTACACGATCCTGTGTGGGGGCCGAAGTTGGAACAATTATGCCCAGTAGAAAGTTTCTATGATTCTATTGTGGCTGAAATGCTTTATAAATTCAAATTCACTAATGTTGGTTGGTGCAGAAAATATCTGTTTCCCAACGAAGAATAAGGAGAATATGTAATGAAAATTACCTACGGTGCTGGTAGTACTGAATACGGTCCTGGAGTAGAAATCTCTCTTACAGGAAGTGAAATAGCAACAGCAATTAGTGCTTATTTAGTAGCACAGGGTATTCATGTAGACGGTGCAAGAACTATTTTTGTGAATGCAGAACTATGTGAAACTGGTAGAGTATATGTAGATCCGAGTGGTTTTGTTATCGCAAACGGTCGACGCTTTTCTGGTCGTGGTCCTGACTATGATAAAGAGAAAAAATATATGAGAGTAGGTCCTATTACTACTCTTGAAATTGATACTCACGTTAATGGTGAAGATGATGACAACAACTAATGTCTCCACAGCAGGTGCAAGCTTTCTGGGAATGATCGAAACTGATAAAGGTCTCTTCCTTCCCTTTTTGTTCTTTAGTGATGACGATCGAGTAGAAATCTTTAATGACGGTGAAGAGTCTATTGGTCTCGTCTATACCAGCTCTTCTGAAGTTCTATTTAAGGGTAAACAAATCGGTCGTGTACGCTATCCTTTTCCGGATGAACCTACCACTATTAAATTAGTCTTGGAAAACGAAGACGGATCACATACTACCGTTGATAGTCATGTTCCTACTAGCGATGTAGAGTGCTTCATCAAAGCTGAAAAGTTCTTCACAGAACACCTCATCAAAAACAATATCATCACTGTAGAGTGAGAAGGAAATAAAAATGAGTTTAAACCTGAATAAAGATTCCCTAGTCCAACTCATCGAGATGGCAAGAAAAGAAATCGTTCTTGAAGAAGCTGATAAAAACGCTATCTTTAATATGTTAGCGCAATTAACTAGTAACCAGATGCAAATGTATAGTGAGGTATCTTCACATCTTCGGTTAAATTACCATAGTTCATACGGTATACCTGCGACTCCTTTCAATATTATAAACGGAGTATCTATTCCTTACGCTTTAAAATGTGAGGATGAATTCTCTAAGAAGTTGAAAGAGAAAATCAGGAAGCAAGCAATGTATCATGCTTATTTCTCTGACATCAATATTGATTTTCCTGATCTTGTTGTTAAAGAGATTGAGAATTTGTTAAAAGTGAAAACAGATGTAATTACTCTTAACGAATTGGAACTTCGTTGCCTTAATATCTGTATCCTCTGTAATTGGCTTAAGAAAGATCTCGTTGATATTGGGGTGGGTGATTTTATCATTAATGTGAAATCTGAAAAGAACGGATCTACCCCGTACAAGAAGATTTCGATAAAGTATATCAATCCAGTGTTTGAAGGAAATGATATCGAGATAACTAGAGAGGTGTATTCCTATCAATACAACTATAATTACCTAAAGAACGAAGGCCGTAGTTCTTTTAATGTAAGTGGTAATCATAGTAACAGTGTATTTGAAGTTCCTGCTGGGTTCTTAAAAGCTCTTGATGAAGTTATTTATGATCTTTATGCAGAGTCAAACGTCACTAATGATCGTAGCATAGATAACTTGATCACGGAAGTACTTGCTAGAATTACAGCAAATTTTAAAGAGATAGTGGATACTTGTTTGCCGAAGATTGTTTCTACCGAAGATCTTTCGCATAAAGAAAAGTTATACACAATTAGTAGGGTTATGAATGAAAAAGTAAGGTATACAAACCCCTTATTTCTTTACAGTCATAAAGTTATGGACCTTTCATCCTCTCATGCTTATGCATCAGAAGACGGTGAGTCTTTGCTATTTGAATTAGAAGTATCAAGCTTCTTTAAAGCAGAGGGTAGTTACGAAAAACAGACTGTTAAGTTTGGTTTTGATCATCTTCGTGAAAGTACAGTACATTGCTTCTTTATGGAAGAAGATTACCATGTGAAGCTTTATAATTACTGGATCTTACATGAACTGGAAAAACACTTTGTTAACGTTAAAGAAGCCGTACAGTTGATAGGTAAATTCGACAAGTACGGCAATTACTAAGAAAGATTAACTATGAGCGCCGTGTATGTAATTCCAACGATAACAGGAATGTTTCTTGTTGGAATAATTCTCTTTCTTTTCTGGATGAAAAAGAAATATCAACATCTTGATCCTGTAACTGAATGTGATTTGTATAAAAACGAAGGCTGTAGTCATGTAGACGGCTTTCTATGCGATGTAGAATCGTGTTCTATGCGTAAAGAATATCTTCAAGATAAGGAAGGACAAAATAAATGTCAACCCAACAACCAATAGAAAATCCGAATATCAAGACTTGGAAAGGACTACTTCATAGCGGAGTACCGACGCTGACAGTCTTACATTTGGCTCAAGGACACGCTAAAGCTCTGAATGAACTGTCTGGAGAAGTTGAAGGCAGAGATCAAGCTCTTAAAGAGGTGGAAGCCTTCATCTCTGAAATAAAAGAAGGTAAGTATGACTAACAAAGTTTTTATGTTTAATGAGAAGGATATTGTTAGACATAAGAATGGAGATGATTATATTATTTTAGATACGCCAGAGTTTGCTCGTATAGAGGAAACAAACGAACCTGCGTACTATTACACAAGAGCTGACGGTAATGATAAACGTCGATGGATGCGGTCTCAAACCAAAATGGAAGATGGCCGTTTTACGCTAATCAGTAAAGGTGTTTCAAATGCTAACAACTGAAGTTGGTAAGAAAGTTGTAGATCGTATCTGTGAATATCTAGTCGTCAATGAAGGGGATATCAAACTCGAATCTACCTTAGAGAGAGATCTTGAATCTGATATGCTAGATCGCATGGAATTATTCTGCGCTCTTGAAGAAGACTTTAATATCTTTATTAACGATGATGATGAAGAAAAGATCATCACTGTAAAAGATCTCATTAAAACTATTGAAAGACTTAGACAGGAGTAATGATGCCTGAACAAAAGTTTGAAGTTAAACCGGTAGGTGTCGCGTATGTATGTGACGCTTGTGGGGAAGGTGAGATGCAACAGGTCGGTAAGCTTCATTACGAAGCTGAAAAGGTATTGTTCCCTCATACTTGCAACCATTGCGGTCATAAACAAGATTTTTACGAAAAGTATCCTCTTGTTCGCTTTGAAGGTAACACAGGAGTGAAAAGTGGCTGAAGAACAACACGAAGCTAAAGTAATAATTGTCGACTATATTTGTGATGTGTGTAAAGAAGGTAAGATGATTCCTACTGGTATGGTACTATCGTCTTATCCTCCTCAATATCCTCATGTTTGTAATAAATGTGGAAGTACTACTAATTTAAAAGAAACATATCCAACCACTAGGTTTGTCAAAGTGGAAAGTTAATCAAGAAGAGAGACACATAGTCTCTCTTCTTTTTTTCGTATTTGAAATATTTATAGTTACATATATACTAATTGAACTTAACAGTTGAGGAGTTTATATGTCCATTAGTGTTTGGTCTGAAGAAGATCGTATTATGGCTGAAGAAGCGATTGAAGATCGACTCCAATGCCTTCGCAGTGATCATCCTTCTTCTGTCCATCATCGTAACAATTGGAGAAAAACCATCGTCAACGAGATGAATTTTCTCAAGCAAGCTTTCCCCGATAGCTACATTCTTAAACAAGATATTTCTGACGTGTCGTTGGCGTTGGAATAAAGGAGAATAAATGTTCACCAATCAATACAAAATAAGGGGTTTTCATATCCTCTCTGATGCTCAAAATGGTTGCCGTCCGATTGACGGTATCTGTCAGTTTGAATACAAAGGTCATTTGGTAAGTATCTCTACCGCTGGTCTTAGTAAAGGTGCTTGCCAAACTGAAGTTGGTGTCTACGACGGTGTGAAACGTGACAATGAAGTAGGTCGCTTTCATACGGTGCAAGAAGCTCTCGACCACATCAACGGTTTGAATAAATAAAATAGCTTATCGAGAAATCGATATTCATTAATAGAATTTAAGGATAACAGATTATGTCTACATTTACTAAAGAGCAATTTCTCGAAGGTTCTCCGATGGCGAAGATGCTTCGTCGCCAAGGACGAGATGTTAAACTCATCCTTACTACGGCTGAACAAAACGTATTGGCGGCACAAGGTCGTAATTTCCAAGTGATCAGTAACGGCAAGGTGTTCTGGTTCACTGACGACTACTGCATGGGTGTGGGTACTCTCCCGAAGCAGTTCGTTCCTTCCAGTACTGTTTGCCCCTGCCGTGTGACTCCGCGTGCTAGTCTTCCTGATGGCGTGATTATCACCGCAGAAGACTATATCAAGATCTTCTGTGAAGGGGAAACTCAGATTAATTCCCTGGACGAACTCGTGGAATATCTGAACACTTGTCATGCTGAAGCAGAAGCTACACGTTGAAGTAGAAGCGTGAACTAAAAAAGAGAGAAGCTATATTCTCTCTTTTTTTCTTTTTTATAAGAAGCTTAATTTTTTGCAGAAGTAAAGTTAGAAGTAGTAGTTTTAAATATAAAAGGAAAACCTATGTCACAAGAACTTAATCTAGAGCCGCAGGAAATTAGTGTTGACGTACTTATTGAAAAGTACGCTAAGGGTGATGAGAAGTCTATTCCTGAGGTTCAACGACGCATAGCTCGTGGACTAGCGTCTATTGAGAAAGATCCTGCTTATTGGGAAGAGCAATTCTTTAAAAATCAAATTAACGGTTTTGTTGCTGCTGGTCGTATTGCTTCTGCAACTGGCATGAAACTTTTAGCTACACTTATTAACTGTTTCGTTCAACCCGTTGGTGATTGCATCGAAGGTGTTGACGACGAAGGTTATCCGTCTATTTATACCGCATTAGCGGAAGCAGCTTCTACGATGCGTCGCGGTGGTGGTGTGGGTTATGACTTTAGCCGTATTCGTCCTGCTGGTGCTCTAGTTAAAGGTACGCAATCCCGTGCTTCTGGTCCTCTGTCTTACATGCGTGTGTTTGATCGCTCTTGTGAGACGGTAGAATCTGCTGGTGCTCGTCGCGGCGCACAAATGGGTGTTCTGCGTTGTGACCATCCTGATATTTTTGCATTCGTTATTGCTAAGCAGACTAAGGGTCAGTTTAACAATTTCAATCTGTCAGTAGGCGTTACTAACAAGTTCATGAAAGCTGTTCGTGATAACGGCATGTGGGAACTTGTTCATAAGGTAGCTCCTAACGCTGAATATATTGCTGAGAACAATAGCTTCTTTGATGATGTTCGTGGTTTGTGGGTATGGAAAGTTATTCCTGCTGCTGAACTGTGGGAATTGATTATGCAGTCGACGTATAATCAAGCAGAGCCAGGTATTCTGTTCCTCGATCAGATGAACGAAGAGAATAATCTCTGGTACTGCGAACAGATCGAAGCTACTAATCCTTGCGGTGAACAACCGTTGCCAAAATACGCTTGCTGTGATCTGGGTTCCACTAATCTGACTAAGTTTGTTCAGAATCCGTTTACACCGAATGCTTGGTTTGATTGGGGAGCGTTTGAACGTGTAGTGAAGCTTTCCGTTCGTATGCTGGATAACGTTCTTGATGTGACTGCATGGCCTCTGCCGCAACAACAACAAGAAGCTATGAACAAACGTCGTATTGGTCTGGGCTTCCTTGGTATTGGTGATGCGATCATCATGCTCGGTATGTACTACAACGGACCGGATGGTGTAGAGTTTGCACGACAAGTAGCGGAACGTATGCGTAACGCTGCTTACAACGCTTCGGTTGATTTGGCTATCGAAAAGGGTCCATTCCCGCTGTTCGATGCTGAAAAGTATCTGAAGGGCGCATTCGTTTCTCGTCTGCCTGAAGAAATTCGTGAACGTATTCGTCAGCATGGTATTCGTAATTCGCATCTGACTTCGATCGCACCGACTGGTACTATTACTCTGGCGTTTGCAGACAATGCTTCTAACGGTATTGAACCTCCGTTCTCTTGGGTATATGACCGTAAGAAGCGTATGCCTGACGGTGAATGGAAAACGTTTGAAGTAGCTGATCACGCATGGCGTGTATATCGTGCTATGGGTCATGACATGACTAAACTGCCTGACAACTTTGTCACAGCTTTGGAGATGGGTGTCAATGATCATGTCAACGTAATGAAAGCGGTGCAACCGTATGTAGATACTGCTATCTCTAAGACTGTTAATATTCCTGCTGATTATCCGTATGAAGACTTTAAAAATCTTTATATGTATGCCTGGGAATCTGGTCTGAAAGGTCTTGCTACTTATCGTCCGAACGATACTCTTGGTTCTGTTCTTTCTGTGAAGGAAGAAGAAAAGAAAGAAGAGACGAAAGAAGAAGTAATTGATCAGCCGGTTATTACTGAAGTTAGTAAAGATCCTGATGCTTCTATCGAAGAGATCGTTAAGTCGATGTATAAGCTGCCGTTTAGTTCTCGTACTGACGGTACGTTAGAAGGATTTACCACTAAAGCTCGTTTCTTTACGGCTGAAGGTGAACAAAAAGTCCTGTTAACTATTAATTTTGTAAAGATTGTCCGTGAAACTCCACATGGTGTTATTTCTATTAAGAGACCAGTGGAAATTCTATTGCAATCTAACTTTAAAGTAAGTAGTTCGTCATGGGCTGCCGCTACTCGTTCTATGAGTGTTGGCTTGCGTTATGGCGTCCCTATTAATAAGATTATCGAAAACCTGCAAGAAATTACCTGGGAACATGGTAATGTAGGTTACGGTACTATGATTAAAGATGGTAAACCTTTTACTAAGTGGCATCCGTCTGACGCTGCTGTAATTGGTTATATCATTGAAGAAGAACTTAAGAAGATTGGCTATCTAAATTCAGAAGGTAAGATAGCTGAACAATATACGATTGAGGGTAATAGTCTGTCTGCGACTGCTTCTACTTTGGATACTGATGTTAAAGTTGAAGTGGTTGAAGAAGGTAATACTACTCCACAAACGACTAAAACCGGTAAGCGCTGCCCGGAATGTGGCGATAATACAGTCATTAAGAAAGACGGCTGTTCATTCTGCACGGCTTGCGGTTATGTAGGTACTTGTGGTTAACTATTGGTAAAGTAAAGACTACCTCCTGTAATAAGGAGGTAGTCTCTTGTTTTATATTTCCTGTTAGCAACTATAATAAGCGGTACCAAGGGAGAAATCATTAACTTTATTTACATGAGGAAAACATGAAATTTAGATATGAAATAACTGCCTTTATTCGTATGGTCGATAAAATGACCAATGAACCTCTTCTTCAATACGAACAGATTAGAACTTTATATGATTCACCGAAAGAACTAAATCCAAACGACCCTCATGATTTTGTTCTAGCTAAACGCATTATCAAGTGTTGTTATGAATGTATGTTAATGAAAGAAGATCGTTTACCAGATTTAGGAACCTGTGAGACTAATAGAGATGTAATGAATCTTACCATTAACTTTGTGAAACAAGTAGGAAGAGGAAAAGATCATCCTCTTAACGGCGTTAAACCAGAAGTTGTTATCCATACCCATTAACAGATAAAAAAGATAGGTGGAAGGATACACGAGTTAACGTGTATCCTTCCTAGTTTTGATAGTTTGTTACACGGAGATCCCAATTAGTTAAAGCTTAATAGGCTTGTCGGACATATGCCGAAACACGAAAGGAGTTGATGTTATAAACATCTCTTTCCGTTGAACTTACTATCACAGCATTAATGTTACCTAGAAATAATTATAATTACATATATACTATGTGATCTTCACTGATAAGGAGTTCATTATGAATAATTCCGAACAAAGAATCAAGCAACTTGAAACCAAAGTAAAATTCCTTGAACAATTATTGGCTCATTTTAAAAGTGAGTCCGATGTAGAATTTTATACTCACGCTGGCGATTGGGAAATTATTTCTCCTATTCGCGGCAGTTATCTAGTTAAGCAAACGAAAGATAAAGAGTACATTTCACTAGGAACAATGCAAGAAGTATTAACTTTTATCGAAGGTGTGGATAGCACCAAACGAACTTATTAACGAAGGGCTTTAGAAATTATGACGTTTCCAAATTTAGCAGGTGATCACGACACCACTGATGATATTCTCACCGCGGAATTAAACGCAGCCGGTATTCCTACGTTAGAACAAACGGAAGGACCGTTATCAGATATCGTTCGTAAATTCATACGTGACCAATCCGGCGAAGTTAAAACTTCCGTCATCGGTTATTTACATGGTTGGGAATTTAAACGAGCTTGGTATTACTGGGTAGCTAAAGGACCTGGTATCGAAATCACTGATGCAGAAGAACTGCAAAAGAAATTCGGTACTGTGGTAAGAGCTAACGGTGACGCTGGTTGCCGTGGTCCACGTTTCTGGTTTAAAGGACTAGCGTGCGGTATGTATCACGTAGACACGCCAGAAGGCTTAAAAGCGCTTGCAGACACGATTAAACACATAGTTGAACGTTGCGCTGTGATCGAAAAATAAATAGGAGTTTATATGGTTTACAGAGCTACTTTACTTACTCGACAACTTCTTGGTGCAGAAAAAGTCTATCAAAACGTCTTTGTCTTTAATTTAGACGTGATTAAAAATCTTGGCTATCATGATCCTGAGGATTACGTTTCCATCGTTATCCATAGAGAAATGCATGATATCAAAGATAAGTTTCCTGAACTTAATAACGCAAAATTCGCTATTGAAGAAATAGATCCGGATAACGTTATTATACTTTATTCACCAACGATCATTCCAGATAAGACACATATGAATCATAAGACTATTATCGTTCATAGACAACTTCCTACGCATGAGAAAGTTGTTCACAAAGTCTTCGTCTACGATGAAGATGAACTCAAACAAGCAGGTTATGACGCACCTAGTGGTTATATTCAGAGCATCATTGACAACGATATTAAAGAGTTCAAAGAAAAGTTTGTTGAGTTTAAACGAGCTGAATTTACGACCCAACTCCTCGAAGCCAATGAGGTTGTGGTAGTTACTAATAAACTTTAAAGGTAACTGACTGATTATTAAAAATAAAGGATAGGTATGACTAATAAAGTTATTGTAGTTACGAGAAAATTACCGTGGGCAGAGAAAGTTATTCATAAAGTCGTGGTCTTTAATGAAGACGAGATTAGAAAAAAGGGTTATGACGTACCTGAGGAGCCTGTCTATTCTTGCATCTATAAAGACATTGATGAGTTCAAAAGAAAGTTTATTGAATTCAATAGCGCGCAATTCGAGATTAAAGAAATAAATCCGGACAGCGTTATGTGTATTTCTTAACAACCAGCTACAGAGGGTCACTCCTCTGTAGCTTTTTTCTTTTTTATTTCTTTTCTTCATGGTTTGATTAGAACATTGAGGGAAAGTCATGCCTTCGTTAACTACCGATACGAGTCAGTTATACCCGGATATAGCGGACATAGTAAAAGCATATGAAGAAAAATATAACGCCGTATTTACCGTAGAAGCTAAACTCCATACTGTCGATAAAGATCTTGATAGTACCGATGGAGTGATTCTAAATGGTATCACTATTATCAGAGACTATGTTGAAAACATTTCTGATTATATTGAAATTCAACTATCGATGCATCTTGGTACTTACATCTATGATGTTTATAAATATTTAGATAACATAGAAGTAACTTTAATTACACATAAACAGCGTTACAAAGATAAGAAACCGTTTACCACCAAGGAAAGGTATAAAGCGGTTTATCTGTTAGATAAGAATGCCAAGATTCCGACAACGGTTAATCAAAGCAAAGAAGACTTAAATCAAAATCTTCCTATTGTTATTACGTTACAATTGTTAGATCGGAGTGTTGAGACTCTTCGTGTAAAGACGACTCAAGGCAATTTCGATAAGAAGTTAAATCCGAAGAACAAGGATATGTCGCCGAAAGCTTTTCTGAAAAGCATCATTTCAGAAGAGAGTAATAAAATTCTTATTGAGAACAAACCGCCGTTAGATAATATCTCAATAGAAGAACCTGACCAACAAGATCAATTAAAAGCTATCACGATTCCATCCTTTACTCGTATCATAGAACTACCTGAGTATTTACAAAATAAGAACATCGGGATCTATAATGCTGGCGTTGGAAATTATATCCAAAACTTTGGTATCGACCATTACACGTATAAGAAGACGTTCTTTATCTATTCGCTATACGATGAAAAGAAATACGATAAAGCCGAATACAAGATTATTTTCTATAATCCTGCTTCTTCGAGTATCTCGTTAACGGATATCACGTATAAGTATGAGGATAAGATTCTTAAAATTATTCCTTATACGATGAGTAAGATCGATGATAGTAAAGAGACGGGCGCGATGTCTAAAGGCTCTGGCTTTAGAATGTCGAATGCTAACAGCTATATGAAAAAACCTGTCGAAATGACAGAGAAGGGTCCAGTCTTTAAGAAAGATAGTTTAACGACTGAGATCACGTATAAAGATCGTAAAGACAATCTAAACTTTGCTCCTAATCGTTCGGTGGGTAGTAATCAATTTAGTTTGACTTCTGAAATATTAAAAGAGAGCGGTGCATATATCACATTAGAAGTAAGTAATCTTGATCATGATTTCATCTATCCTGGTGCTAGCTGCAAGATCATGTACGAAGACACTGAAAATAAAGTTAAAGAGATTTACGGCGTGATCCATAAAGCTTTGATTAGTTATAAGTCTTCGTCTATCAATATGCCGTTGAATTACAACAGCAAATTGACAGCTTTAACATCACATATCAGTTTACAAATATTCTGTCATACGGAGTAGTTATGTTTAAATTCCTAAAGAAGTGGTTCACGAAAGAAAAACCCATTAAAAAGTTTAGTACTACTCTTACTACTGCCACGGAAGGTAGTAATAATAAAAAAGATATCTCTCCAGAAGTTGCTGCAATCGTTAAGAAACTAAAAAAGAATAGCAATGAGAATATCAGTAATGAAGAACTGAATACGATCATTAGCCATTTCTTTAATCTCAAACCAGTCGAACCTGGTGTGTATAATATCAATAAGTTATTTACTGAAGGTATGTGTTTCGATATAAGTCGAGTGCATACTGTGTATAACAAAGAAGGAGATATTGAAAATATCTTCATTAACCTTCGTGAAATTACTTTCAGTAACGATATTGTCGTGACTGTGTCTATTAAAGACTTTCATGAAACCTTTAACCGTCTTGATCTTCAACCCGTAGTTTCTAAGGAATGATTATGTTAACTAAAGCTGCATTAAAAGACATTATTGTAGAAAATTTTAATGACATCCGGATGACCAGCATTGTATTGTTTGTCAATGCTTTAATTGAACGGAAAGCGCACGGTGGTGGAGTTAACCAGTACCGTTTAAAGAACAAACTCACCGGAACATATATTACTAGCGTAGAACAGTTCTTAACCGCTATCGATGCTAATTCCCTGAAAATGGATTACTATCGTTATAGCGATAAAATGACGGGGGATCGTGTACATCCAATCTCGGTCGTGCTCGACAATATTGAAGTAGAATTACAAAAGTTTGCCGATGAAGATGCTTACTATTTCGCGCAGTATGGTGAGTCTACTCGTCTTATGATGTTGATTAATTACGTGTCGGATGGTGATACTGTTTTACCTCTGAAGGTGTTTGAAATCAAGCTGACGTAATAAGAGAAGACTACTAGGAACTCCTAGTAGTCTTTTTCTTTTTTACATTACGAAAGCATTGTGTGACTTACTCTATACGAGGAAAACGTATGACAACCTTTACTATTAATAAGTACTATAATTTTTCAGTCTATGCTAACTCTATCTTAGGTACTTCTTATAAGAACGCTAAGTTAGTTTCTATTCTAGATTATAACGTTGCATTAAAGTTTGCGAACATCGAACTCTTGCAACGCCAAATTTATCCGTATCTACCTCCGAATACTCTTTCGGATCATACTAAATATACCTATTATCTGTTTAAGTATAACGATAAAGATATCGTGTTAGCTGATGTCTGGATCGAACAAAATAGTATTGAAGAGACGCAAGGTCTCAATTATACCTTAAAATTAAACAATATTACCTCTCCTCAATTAGCGACCATCCGAGATCAGCTTAGACTTCTTGGCATCTCATTTGATATCGTTTGAATTTAGGAGATTCTTATGGAAAAGCCACAGTCTAACCTTCTGTTTATTGATCGTAATAATTACGTCAGTATTCTAGATAAAAAATTTAACTTAGATGATTTAGTAGAAACGATTGCTGGTAAGAAGATGAACGAGCGTTTATCTCCTCTGACTACTGCAATCATTTACGAAATTAATGGAAAGCTGCACAAAGCTTTCTTTGATAGTTATTTCTATAACGAAAATAGATGGTCTCTATTTGCTCAACTCAGTAACACTGATGTAAAGTATGTAGAGCATTATACGAAAGATTCTCTTGTTAAGAGCCACGACCAAACAGCTTGTATTGGAATTGTAGGCTGTAATAGCGAAGAGAAAAAATACTATGAACTTATTCCTCTTTCGAATAACGATATCCTCGTTGTTTTTGAGGAAGCCTTCTTTGATATTACTACAGAGTCTAAGGACAGATTAAAAGAATTTGTTCTAGATTGCCTCTGTCATCAATATAGATTTAACTCTAATTTAGAGTTATTAATGAAATTATATCTTAGCCTTCAAATAAACGACACTTACCTCGATATGGTCAAGCTTCGTTTTAATTAAACAATTTCGTAGTAAACTTTTTTATTTAGGAGTCAAGTATGTCCGCTCACAAACTGTTAGGTGGCAAGAAAGTCACTACCGTAGATCCGATTGCTAACCTCACTGAGAAAGTTAGTCAAATTGCTGCTTCCCGTTCGTTTAGCGACGAGAAGATCGGCACGATGGCTATTGCCTCTGAATCGCTCGACCAGAATGGCGAACAACTGTTGACGAACGTCTATAACAACATCGAAACCACGATGAAGACGATCGCTACCGATTTCAACATGTCGCTGGAAGCTCACCAAATCGAATCCGCTGCTTTCGCTGGTATCTTCGGTACTAACCCGAAGGCTATGCTTGGCGCGAAACCGAAGGGCTTTGCTTCTGACGTGACCATGATGGTTCCGAGTGTTGCTGATGGCTTCCTGGAGCGTCCGCAAGTGTCGATGGAAGCTTACGACGAGCGTGACAACCGTAATGCTCAACTGTATTCGATCATTTATAACCTGCTGGCTTCGCGTCAAGATGATTTCGGTGAGACCTTCTTCCCGACGCTGGTTGTTAACCCGAACGAAGTTGGCGTGACCCTGGCTGTTAAGCTGTTCTACGTGTACAACGACTTCAAGCGTTCGGTCAATGGCTCGCTGGCTAACTATGGTCGTAAGAGCGTTATCCGTGCTTACGCTGACGCTGACATCCTGAAGAACGAACTGACCAAGGTCGTTCCGGTTCTGCGTGACGGCGGTGGTGCTGATGACAACACCGACAAGTTCGTTGACGTGGATGTTGTTCCGGCATGGGCTGACAATCTGGGTGTGAACGTGTCTGTGAAGACCGGCGCTCTGAAGGTGGACCAGAAGGTTGATCTGATCGGTATTTCGCAAACCAATGAACTGCTGAACAGTGGTATCATGGGTCCGTC
>Ga0196971_1000071_pt1 | contig 95222 bp, 79 predicted proteins | sample S1v_1013CmetaG_FD_148660 | JGI IMG/M metagenome (GOLD analysis project Ga0196971, IMG submission 148660) | Soil microbial communities from Anza Borrego desert, Southern California, United States - S1+v_10-13C | ecosystem: Environmental > Terrestrial > Soil > Desert | place: USA: California...
CCGCAAGCTGGCGACAACCGCCGCAATCCTCGGCCAGACGCGGCTGGCGGCGGTGCGCTACGACCTGCTGGCGCACGAGTTCGGCGTCTGGGACGACGCCGCCCGCGACGACGCGCGCATCGTCGAGTACCTGCAGTCGGCGAAACAGGTCGGTCTGGAGACCGAACTGGAAGTGATCCGTGCCCGGGCCCGCGCCCTGGTATCGCGGGTGCAGCGCGATTTCGTGCATGCGAACCTGCAGGCGGCGATCGGCCGGCTGTACAACTCGGTCGGGCTGGACAGCCTGCCGGCCGAAGTCGACAGCCACGAACCCGGCGCGCTCGCGGCCGCACTGCATGCCCGGATCTCGGCGTGGGAAAAAGACAATTTCGCGGAAAAGCCGCTGCCGAAGTTCGGCACCTTCGCGCTGGCGCCGGTCGCCGGCCTGCCCGAGAGCGCAAAAGACCCATTCAGCGCGGCGATGCTGCGCATCCTGCGCTTGTCGAAAGTGCCGGTGGCGAATGACGGCAAGCCGGAACTGCGGCTGGAAACCTCGGTCGAACTTGCCCCGCAGCAAAGCAGCGGACGCCCCTCGCGCGTCAAGCTGCGTCTTCTGGATGCGGCCGGCCGGGTGATTGCCGAAAGCGAGCAAGCGACGATGCTGGTCGAACCGGTCGGCAACGACCAGTGGCAGGCACTGGGCGAAGGCGCCGCCTATCGGATGATCGAACCGCTGCGCAAGGCGCTGCGCCAGAAAAATGCGGTGACGCCTCCCGCCGCCGATGCCGGCGCGGATACGCTCGGGCTGCGCTATTCGCTCAGCATGAACCGCAGCGGCGCCAACGTTTTCCCTATTGAAGGCCAATAAACCGAACAACATGAACCGCAACTCCATTCTTTGCCTGCTGGCCGGCTTGTACACCTGCGCATCCGTACCGGCATTCGCGCAGTCCGGACCGGCGCCCGCCGTCGTGCCCGCCGCTTCCGCCGCAGCCGGCACCCCGCCCGCCCTGCCACCCTCTTCCGCCGGTCCCTCCGATGCCAAGGATATTTCCGCGCTGGTAGGCGCCGAAGACGATGCGACGCTGTCGAGCCAGATGGCCGGCCGCATCCGCACGATCCGTTACGGCATCGGCCAGCCGTTCCCGGCCGGCGCGGTGCTGGTGGAATTTGATTGCGCCGAACAGGAGGCGCGCCTGCAGAGCGCGCAGGCTGAACTGCTTGGCATGCGCGAAACCCATCTGACCAAGCTGCGTCTGCAGGGCCTGGGCGCGGCCGGTGAACTGGAAGTGACGATGGCTGCTGCCGCCGCCGAAAAGGCGAAGTCCCAGGTGCGCCAGCAGGAAGTGCAGATGGCCTTCTGCAAGGTGAAAGCGCCGTATCCGGGCCGGGTCGCCCGGTTGCGCGCAAAAGCGCACGAAAACGTGGCGCTCGGCCAGCCGCTGATGGAAATCGTGGCCAATGCGAAACTGAAGGTGTCGATGCATGTGCCGTCGAGCTGGATCGGCTGGATCAAGCCCGGCACGCCGGTCAGCATCCGCCTGGCGGAGACCGGGCAGGAGCATCCGGCCAAGGTCAGCAAGGTGAATTCCAGGGTCGACGGCGTGAGCCAGTCGATCGAAATCGAGGCGCGTTTCGACGGCAAGACCGGCACTATCCTGCCCGGCATGATCGGCGCCGCTCAGTTCCCGACCCGTCCCAACTGAGCCCATGTCCGCTCCCGATCCCACCGGCGGCATCGGCGACCTGCTCGCTTTCGAGCGCACGTTGCGCCGCTGCCGATCCCGCCGCGAGCTGCTGTTTTGCGCCGTCAATGACTCGCATGCGGTGCTGCGCTTCGACCAGGCGGTGCTGTGGGCCGGGGACGCATTGCGCGGCGTACGGATCGAAGCGGTGTCGGGGTTGGCCGACCTGGACGCCAACGGACCCTATGCGCTCTGGCTCGAACGGGTGTTCGCGCACCTGGAAGACCGGCATGGCGGCGGCGCCACGCAAGTGCGGGAAGTCCGGGCGCCGGATCTGCCGGAAGACCTGCTGCGCGGGCATGAAGAATGGCTGCCAGAACATTGCCTGTATTGCGGCCTCGCCAGCCCCGAAGGCAAGCGTATCGGCGGCCTGTGGCTGACCGCCCATGAGGCATTCGACGAAGGATCGCGGGCGCGCGCGGAATGGCTGGCCGAAGCGGTCGGGTTCTCGCTCTGGGCCTGGCAGCGCGACCGGCTGCACTGGCGGCACCGGCTGCGCCTCGGCCTGACCCGGCGGCAGAAATTCGCCGCGGCCGCGGCCGCCGCCGTCTTTCTGGTGCTGCCGGTGCGGCTGTCGGCGCTGGCGCCGGCGGAAGTCGTGCCGGAACAGCCGGTCCCGATCACCGCGCCGGCCGACGGCATCGTGCAGCAGATCCTGGTGGCGCCGAACCAGCCCGTCGCCGCCGGCCAGCCGCTGCTGCAGCTGGACGATACCGCACTGCGCAACCGGGTGGCGGTGGCCCAGAAGTCGCTGGAGATCGTGCGCGCGGAACGCCAGCGCGCGGCCAGCAAGGCGTTCTCCGACGATGCCAGCAAGGCCGAGCTGCAGATGCTGGACGCGCGCGTGGCTGAGCGGGCCGCGGAACTGCAATACCTGGCCGACCTGCGGTCCCGCCTGCAGATCACAGCGCCGCGCGCGGGCATCGCGATTTTTTCGAATGCCGACGAATGGCGCGGGAAGGCGGTCCAGACCGGCGAGCGACTGATGACCCTGGCCGATCCCTCTCGGGCTGCGGTGTCGATCGCACTGGCGCCGGACGACGCCATCCGGCTCGAGGTCGGCAGCGAAGTCAAGCTGTACTTGAACGCCGCGCCGCTTAGCTCCTTTGACGCAAATATCGTGCAGACCGCGTACGAAACCGGGCTGACGCCGGAGGGCATGCCGGCCTACATGCTGCGCGCGCATCTTGCCGGCGGCGAGACGCCGCGCATCGGCCTGAAGGGAACGGCGAAGATTTCCGCGGGATGGGTGCCGCTGTCGTATTACCTGCTGCGCAAGCCTCTGCGGGCATTGCGCCGTGCTGTCGGTCTGTAATATCCGGCGCCGGCGGCACAGCCGGCGCCAGCGCTTTTGCGCGAACGGTTGCGCCCGCTCAGGCCGCCCTCAGGATTTCAAAACCCGCTTTCCCGCACCAGCACCGCGACGATGCGCGCCAGGAAATTCTCCGCCAGCGCCACCGGCCCGGTCGCAATCCGCACCGTGCCGCGTTCGACCGCGGGCGGACTGTCGCCTTCCGCATCCGGCTTGATCTGCACCCGGTAAACGGGATGCACCGTCACCAGCTTCCCGCCTTCACGGGCGACCGCGGCAATCTTGCCGCCGGCGCCGGACGCCAGCATCGGGTGCGGCAGCGCATGGCTGCCGGCCGGGTCGATGGCGACGATGCGCCCGGAGACAACCGGGGCTTCCGGCAGGTCGGGGAAGAAACGGACCGGCTGCCCGGTGCGCAGGCCGCGCAACTGTTCCTCGTCCACCCAGGCTTCGATCACGCTGCCGGTAGCGGCGACGACGCGCATCAAGGGCTCGCGCGGATTAAGCCAGCGGCCGGGGGCCAGGCCCGGCGACAGGTCCCGCACCACGCCTGCCGTGGCAGCGCGCAGCTCCAGCCGGGCGAGATCCTCGCGCGCACCGTGCAGGTCCGCCGCCGCTTCCGACAACTGCTGCTCCAGCACCAGCGCCCGGTCCCGCTGCCGCTCGCTGGCCGGCATCCGTGCCAGCTCGACCGTCAGGGCCTGGACCTGCGACTCGGCGCGCTGCACGCGCGACGCGATTTCCGGCGAGGACAGCCGCGCCAGCAACGCGCCCGCCGCGACGGCATCGCCGGCGCGCACGGCCACCTGTTCCAGCCGCGCGGCCCCCGGCGAATACAGCGCCTGCTCGGTCGACGCCTTGTGCAATGCCGGCGCGTTCACATGGAAGGCCACCGGCATCAGCCACAGGCCGGCGGCGACAGCTAGCGCCAGCAGCGTGAATGCGCGGGGGCTCGGTCGGAGGAAGCGGCGGATTGCCCACAGGCCGGATGCCTCGCGCCATACCGGCCGTACGATGAACCAGCCGATTTCCACAGCCATCAGGAAGATCCCGAGCAGTTTGAAGAACAGGTGGTACACCACCAGCGCGATGCCGAGGAACAACAGGAACCGGAACAGCCAGGTCGCGATCGCGAACACGACCAGCGCGCGATGCAGCCCGCGCGAAAGCTGCGGTTCCGGGTCCGGCGACTGCAGGCCGAAGAAGCGCGCGCGCAAGGCCCGTTGCGCCAAAGCGAAGCTGCGCTCATGCAGGTTCGGCAGGTCGAGCGCGTCCGACAGCAGGAAGTAGCCGTCGAAACGCATGAACGGACTGATATTGATCGCGAGCGACATGAACAGGCTGCTGCTGGCGAGCAGGAACAGCATGCTGCGCAGTACCCCATCGGTGGCAATCGCCCAGCCGAGAGTGGCGAACAGGGCGAGCGCGGCCTCTGCTCCCATGCCGGCCGCCGCGATCGAAAAGCGGTCGCGCCGCCGGGCGAGCTTCCAGCTTTCGCTCGTATCCGTGTACAACACCGGCCACAGCACGAGGAATGCAACGCCGACCGTCGGCACGCGCAAGCCGTGGTGCTTGGCGACGTAAGCATGCCCGAGCTCATGCACCACCTTCGCGACGCTGGCGGCGACGAAGTAATACAGCAGGCCTTCGAGATTGAAGAAATAAGAAAACGCACTTTCCACCTCGCTCCACTGGCCGACCACGAAATAGGCATCCGCGACCGCCAGCGCGCCGAGCAGCATCGCGAACCGCTTCGAGAACAGTGGCCGGACCCAGCGCAGCGTGTCGCCGAGGAAGCGGTCGGGACGAAGCAGCGGGATGCGGAAGAACAGATAGTGATGCAGCAGCCAGGTCAGCCAGTGCGGCTGCGCGCGCAGCCAGCGTTCCCGCAGGCGCTCGCGCTGCGCGGCGCTTGCCGCCTGCAGCAGCTGCTGCTCGGACAGGAAGGCCAGCAGTTCCTCGCATTCTTCCCGGGTCGGACGCAGCGTCGTTTCCCGCGCCACCGACGCCATCAGCGCGCCGAGCGCGAGACCTGCCTGCCAGCGCCGCAGCAGTTCGCACTCCAGCCAGCCGATCTGGAAAAAACGGTTGCGGACCGGATCATGGATGCGCCAGCTTGGCGAGCCGTCGGCCTGTACCGGACCGTCAAGCAGCTGCAGGTCCTCCCGCAAAGCCGGAAGGCGGATGTCCGGCCTGGACAGCGGGGCCGTGGCGGGCGACGGAATGGAGACGGTACTGGACGGCATACGAAGTTCGACGAAAGGGCCATTGCGGCGTGCCCCTGTTGCCGCAATGGCAGCAAGCAAGGCACCAGCGATTTTCTCATGAAGCGCGGCGCGCTGCGGCGGCGATGGAGTCATACGCGCATTTTTGATACATTCCTTTCGTTTCTGTTCTTTTTTTACATCGCCCCCACTCCGGAGACCACATTGGCACTCAACCCCCGGCAGCGCCGCCTGCTCGAATTCGTACGCGAGCACGAAACGGTATCGGTCGAAGAACTCGCCAGGCAGTTCGCAGTCACGCCGCAGACGGTGCGGCGCGACCTCAAGGCGATGGAAGGGGCCAAGCTGTTGTCGCGCTACCATGGCGGGGTCGGGCTGGCGTCCTCGGTGGAGAACATCGATTATGGCCAGCGCCGCACGCTGCACCTGGCGGCCAAGCGCGGCATCGCCGCCGAGGTGGCGCGGCATGTGCAGGCCGGGTCTTCCCTGCTGATCAACATCGGCACCACTACCGAGGAAGTGGCGCGCGCGCTGCTCAAGCACGAGCGCCTGCATGTGATCACCAACAATCCCAATGTCGCCGCGATCCTGTGCGACAGCCCGAGTTCCGAGGTCATCCTTGCCGGCGGCGCCATGCGCAAGCGCGACCGTGCGGTGGTCGGCGAGCTGGCCTGCGACTTCATCCGCCAGTTCAAGGTCGACATCGGCATCATCGGCATCTCCAGCATCGAAGCCGATGGCACGCTGCGCGATTTCGATCCGCGCGAGGTGCGTGTCGCCCAGACCATCATCGAACAATCGCGCCAGGTCTGGCTGGTCGCCGACGGCAACAAGTACGGGCGCGACGCGCTGATACGGGTGGGCCATATTTCCCAGGTTGACAAGCTCTTCACCGATACCCCGCCGCCGGAGCCGCTTGCCAAGGTGATGAAGTCGGCCGGCGTCGAGCTCATGCTTGCGCCTTCCGCGCAAGATCAGGCATAGTGCTTTCGCACGGTCGTTCATGCACAAAATCATGCCGGGCGCGCTGAAAATGATAAAATCTCGCGTTTGACCGGGCGCAAGCCAAAGCGGGTCGCCCGCATGTAACCGCAAACAGACCAATCATGAGTGCATTCAACGAAGAGCGCGTGCTGAGCGTGCATCACTGGACCGACCGACTTTTTACCTTCACCACCACACGCGACCCCTCGCTGCGCTTCTCGAACGGCCACTTCACGATGATCGGCCTGCGCGTCAACGACAAGCCGCTGCTGCGCGCTTACAGCATCGTCAGCGCGAACTACGAAGAACATCTCGAATTCCTGAGCATCAAGGTGCCGGACGGCCCGCTCACCTCGCGCCTGCAGCACATCCGGGTCGGCGACACCGTGATCGTCGGCCGCAAGCCGACCGGCACGCTGCTGATCGACTACCTGCTGCCCGGCAAGCGCCTTTACCTGCTGTCGACCGGCACCGGCCTGGCGCCCTTCATGAGCATCGTGCGCGACCCGGAAACCTACGAAAAATTCGAACAGGTGGTCCTGGTGCACGGCGTGCGCGAAGTTGACGAACTCGCCTACCATGACTTGCTGACCGATCACCTGCCGCAGCATGAGTTCCTCGGCGACATGATCAAGAAGCAATTGCTTTACTACCCGACGGTGACCCGCGAGTCCTACCGCAACATGGGCCGCATCACCCAGTTGATCGAGAACGGCAAGCTGTTTTCCGACCTGGACGTGCCGACGCTGGACCGTGAAAACGATCGCGTCATGATCTGCGGCAGCCCGGCGATGCTGCGCGACCTGAAGCAGATGCTGGAAACCCGTGGTTTCAAGGAAGGCAATACCTCGATTCCGGGCGACTTCGTGATCGAGCGCGCGTTCGCCGAGCAATAACTTTCCCGCCTCATTCCGCAGTATCCCGCACCTCGCCGCACCTGCGCGGCGGGGCGCTTCCATCCTCGTCCCTCTCCTGTCCGGGGAACAAGCAGCGGCGCTGGCTGCTCTATTAGGGACTGTAAATTGAGAAGAAGAAACGCGTCGATGGAACATTGCTTCCCTGGGTAACGACGTCTTTTCTTCGCGCAAGAAATGATTGCGTCCGCGACTGCCGGGCAGCAGACGGCCGCCACGTTGCGAGCGCGGGCGCGCACCTGCCTGGCATGCACGCGTCCGCTGTTGCGCGCCGGGCTGCACCTGGACGGCAAGCATCATGAGAATTGCGCAGGTTTCCCCCCTTTTCGAAAGCGTCCCGCCGAACGGCTATGGCGGCACCGAGCGCGTCATCTCCTATCTGACCGAAGAACTGATGCGGCAGGGACAGGAAGTCACCCTGTTCGCTGCCGGCGATTCGCGCAGCGCCGCACGGCTGGTTTCCTGTGTCCGGTCGAGCATCCGCAACAGCGTGCTGGACCAATCCTGGCTCGCCTACCACCTGATCCAGATCGACATGGTGGCCCGCATGGCAGACGAATTCGACGTCATCCATTTCCATACCGATGCACTGCATTTTCCGCTAGCAAGAACCTTGGCCGCGCCGCACGTCAGCACGCTGCACGGCAGGCTGGATTTTCCGCATCTCGCACCGCTGTACCGGCATTTCAGCGATGTGCCCGTGGTTTCCATTTCAGACAGCCAGCGCCGCCCCTTGCCCCACGCTAACTGGCGCGCGACGGTACACCACGGGCTGCCGTCCGACCTGTACGCGTTCCAGCCGGATGCCGGCGACTACTTCCTCTTCGTCGGCCGGCTCTCGCCGGAAAAGCGGGTCGACCGAGCCGTCGAGATCGCCCGGCGCTGCGGCCGCCCGCTCTATGTCGCCGCCAAGCTGAACAAGGAAGAGGAAAGCTATTTCAACGAGCGCCTCAAACCGCTGTTCCGCCATCCGCTGGTGACTTATCTCGGCGAGGTCGGCGAAACGGAGAAGCGCGAATTGCTCCAGCATGCCGCGGCGTTGCTGTTCCCGATCGACTGGCCCGAACCATTCGGACTGGTCATGATCGAAGCGTTTTCCTGCGGAACGCCGGTGATCGCGTACAGGAACGGCGCGGTGCCGGAGATCGTGGAAGACGGCGTCACCGGCTTTGTCGTCAGCAACCAGGACGAGGCGGTGCGCGCCGCGCAACGCATCGACACCATCGACAGGCACGCGTGCCGCGCAGCCTTCGAATCCCGCTTCACCGCCGCGCGCATGGCAGCGAACTACCTCCAGGTATACCGGCAGCTGCTTTCCCATTGATTCCACGCCCCGACAACCCATCCCTCGGAGGACGCCATGGTTGAAAAGATCCGGTTAGGCGAACAGTGGTACATCCTTGCCACCTCGTCTCCCGCCGACGAAAGGCGTCGCGTGCTCAAGGACAACGACCTGTTCGCCATGTTCGACCGTTTCGGCGACATCCAGCCGATCGGCCTCGGCGAGGAAGGCATCTACCACGGCGACACCTGTTTCCTGTCACATCATGAATTGCGGATCGAGGGCGTGCGGCCGATGTATCTGAACTCCACGGTACGCGATGACAACGGCCTGTTCGTCATCGAACTGATGAACCCGGACCTGCACCTCGACAGCGGCGGGATGGTCGCGAAGGGAGACCTGCACATCTTCCGTGCGAAACTGCTGTGGAACAATGCCTGCTACGAACACATACGCGTGGCCAATTACGGCCTGGTTCCGGTCGAAGTGACGATGTCGATGGAGTTCGGCGCCGACTACAAGGATATCTTCGAAGTGCGCGGCTACACGCGCGCGGGGCGCGGCCGGATGCTCGAACCCGAGGTCGCCGGCAACGAGATGCTGCTCGGCTACCGCGGCCTGGACGAGGTCACGCGCCGCACGCGCATCAGCTTCGATCCGCCCCCCGGCGAACTGGCCGGAGGGACCGCGGGCTACCGGATCGCGCTGCAGCCCAAGGGCGAGTCGCATATCTATGTGACGATCGGCTGCGAACCGGAAGAAGGCTGCGAACGGGCGCAGACCGACTACTTCGCCGCCTTCACCGCGCTCAACACGTCGGTGCGTGAAAGGCTGCATAACCGCTGCCGCGTCAGCACCTCGGACCCGCTGTTCAACAACTGGCTCGACCGTTCCTCGGCCGATCTGGCGATGCTGACCACCAGCCGCAAGGAAGGCGACTATCCCTACGCCGGCGTGCCCTGGTATTCCACCACATTCGGCCGCGACGGCATCCTGACCGCGCGCGAATACCTGTGGATCGATCCCGGCATGGCGCGCGGCGTATTGACCTTCCTCGCCGCCACGCAGGCGACGGATTTCGACCCCGCACGCGATGCGGAGCCCGGCAAGATCCTGCACGAGGCGCGGCGCGGCGAGCTGGCCGCGCGCAACGAGATCCCGTTCGGCCGCTACTATGGCACCGTCGACGCGACACCCCTGTTCGTCGGCCTTGCCGGCGCCTACTATGAGCGCACCGGCGACCTCGGCTTCATCCGCGAAATCTGGGACAACATCATGAAGGCGCTGCACTGGATCGACAGCTACGGCGATCGCGACGGCGACGGCTTCGTGGAGTACGCGCGCCATACCGGCAGCGGCCTGGTGCAGCAGGGCTGGAAGGATTCCAACGACTCGGTATTCCACTGCGACGGCCGCCTGGCCGAAGCACCGATCGCGCTGTGCGAGGTGCAGGGCTATGTCTACGAAGCGAAGCTGCGCGCGGCAGGTCTGGCCCGCCTGCTGGGCGACGAGGCGCTCGCGCGCAAGCTGCAGGATGCGGCGGAATCGTTGAAGAAGAACTTCAACGAAGCGTTCTGGTGCGAAGAAATCGGCAGCTACGCGCTGGCGCTGGACGGCCGCAAGCGGCAATGCGCGGTACGCTCGTCCAACGCCGGGCATACGCTCTGGTCCGGCATCGCGACCCCGGAGTACGCGGCGCGCGTCGCCGAGCAGCTGGTCGGCGCGGATTTCTTTTGCGGCTGGGGCATCCGCACCATCCCACTGAACGAAGCACGGTACAACCCGATGTCCTACCACAACGGCTCGGTCTGGCCGCACGACAATGCGCTGATTGCCGAAGGAATGGCGCGTTACGGCTTCACCGCGAAGGCGATGCAGGTGTTTTCCGCGCTGCGCGAGGCGAGCCTGTACATGGACCAGCGGCGCATGCCGGAACTGTTCTGCGGCTTCGAAAAAAGGCCGGATGAAGGACCGACGCTGTACCCGGTCGCCTGCTCGCCCCAGGCCTGGGCCGCAGCCAGCGTATTTTCGCTGCTGCAGGCCTGCCTCGGGCTGTCCTTCGACCCGCACAAGCCCGAGATCCGCTTCCGCCACCCGCAACTGCCGCCCTTCCTGGAACGGGTGGAAATCCGCGACCTGTCGATCAATGGCGCCTCGCTCGACCTGTTGCTGCAGCGATACCCCAATAACGTCGGCGTGAATGTGATTCGCAAGGATGGCAAGGCGGAAGTCGTGGTCGTCGCCTGATGGCTTCCTTTCGTCAACCGGCATGAAAATTTTTCCCTCCCCTTTTTACAGTCGCCTTGTATAAATTGCCAGTCCGGCAATCCTAGGAAAGGCATTCGGCGCATGCGCCGGCCTGTTTTCCCGCGCAGCGCCGAGTTGCATTTTTACTAGCACGCTTTTTGCACGGCAGTTTCCCGATGACTTGTTCATAACGGCAAGTTTGAGAATCGAAAGGAACCCCATGCTCAAGCAACTCGACGCCGCTGCCATCGTGCAGTTCCACGACAAGATGCTGTCCGACACGGAATGGCCCGCCAGGGAGCCGGGCGCAACCAGCGCAGGCATCTGGCTCTGGATCGAGGCGAACCACCGCTACAACACCCTGCTGTGGAACGAGGAAGACAAGGCCAGGCGCACCGACGTCGCTTCCAGCGAGATCGCCGCCTGCAAGCGACTGATCGACCAGTACAACCAGAAGCGCAACGACGCCGTCGAAGCGATCGACGAAGCCATCCTCACCGAACTCGGCGACTGCCCGCGCGGCGACCATGCGCGCCTGAACAGCGAAACCGCGGGCGCCATGATCGACCGGCTGTCCATCCTGAGCCTGAAGATCTTCCACATGCGCGAGCAGACGCTGCGTGTCGATGCCGGCGCCGACCATATCGCCAGGTGCAGCGACAAGTTGCAGCGCCTGATCGTGCAGCGCCAGGACCTGGCTTCCTGCTTCGACGAACTGATTGCCGAGGCGATGCAGGGTCGCGCCTATTTCAAGGTCTACCGGCAGTTCAAGATGTATAACGATCCGACGCTCAACCCCTATCTGTACAACCAGCAGAACCGCGTCGCGGCGGGAGGCGTCGCGCCATGACGCCAGCCGGCACGGTCGACGTCCTCGTTCCCACCTGCAACCGGCCGTGCGCGCTCGCGGTCACCCTCACCTCGCTGGCGGCGCAGGGTTTTCGCGACTTCCGCGTGATCATTTCCGACCAGTCCGACGGCGGCAGCGTGTTCGACCAGCCGGAAGTTGCTGCCGTGCTGCGCTTCCTGCGCGCGGGCGGGCGCGAGGTGCTGGCCCTGCGACACCTGCCGCGGCGCGGCATGGCGGAACAGCGGGCCTTCCTGCTGTCTCTCGTGAATGCCCCCTACTGCCTGTTCCTCGACGATGACGTGATCCTCGAGAGCGACCTGCTGGAACGGCTTCATGCGGCGATCAGCGCACAGCGCTGCGGCTTTGTCGGCAGCGCACTGCACGGGCTGAGCTACATCGACGATGTGCGGCCGCACCAGCAGGCGATCGAGTTCTGGGAATCCGGCGTCATGCCGGAGCGGGTTACGCCCGGCAGTCCGGAATGGGCGCGGCATCACCTGCACAGCGCGGCCAATCTGTTCCATGTGCAGGCCAGGTTCGGGCTCGACCGGGACAAGACGCGGCTCTACCGGGTTGCGTGGATCGGCGGCTGCGTGCTGTTCGATACCCGCAAGCTGCGCGAAGCCGGCGGTTTCGACTTCTGGACCGCGTTGCCGGAGGCGCACTGCGGCGAAGACGTGCTGGCGCAGCTGCGCGTGATGGAACGCTACGGCGGCTGCGGCATGATCCCGTCCGGCGCCTACCACATGGAACTGCCGACGACGGTGCCGCAGCGGGATGTCGATGCACCCAAGGTGCTGCCGCTCTCCTGCGCTCCCGAGGCTGCGGCAGCCGCACAACCCGAGCCGCTGCCGCAACAAGAATGACCAGCCCGGTTCCCTCCGATATCCGCAGGATCGCGGTGCTGCGCCCGAACGCGGTGGGCGACTTCATGTTCACCCTGCCCTGCCTGCATGCGCTCAAGGCGAAGTGGCCCGACGCGCACCTCGTCTACGTCGGCAAGCAGTGGCATGCGGATTTCCTGCGCGGGCGGCCCGGCCCGGTGGATGAGGTGGCCGTGATCCCGCCCTGCCCCGGGGTCGGCCTGCCGCCGGATGCGGACGTGGATCGCGACGTCCTCGACGAGTTTATGCATCGCATGCGCGCGGCGCGCTTCGACCTCGCGTTTCAGGTGTACGGCGGCGGCCTGTATTCCAATCCCTTCATCCGGGAATTCGGCGCGCGCTGCACCATCGGCCTGAAGGCGCCGGAGGCGGCGCCGCTCGACCTGTCGGTCGCTTACGGCCCGCTGCAGAACCGCCGCCTGCAGATGCTGGAAGTGGCCGCGCTGGCCGGCGCCGACACGCTGCGCCTGCAGCGCGAACTGGAAGCCACGGACGGCGACCGGCGTGAGGCGGAAAGTGTGCTGCCGCACGATCCCGTCCGGCCGCTGGTCGTGCTGCAACCCGGCGCCAGCGACCGGCGGCGCTGCTGGCCGGCGGAACGCTATGCGGCGCTCGGCGACATACTCGCCGGGGCCGGCGCGCGCGTGGCCGTCAACGGCACGGCGCAGGAAGCGGCTGTCGTACGGGAAGTGGTCGCGCGGATGCAGCGGCCGGCGGTCGACCTGTCCGGCCGGCTCACTTTGTCCGGCTTGTGCGGGCTGCTGGAGCGCGCCTCGCTGCTGGTCTCCAACGACACCGGCCCGCTGCATCTCGGCCTGGCGCTCGGGACGCCCTGCGTGGGCATCTACTGGCTGACGAACCTGATGGAATCGGCGCCGCTGCGGCAGGACGGACACCGGCCGGCCCTGTCGCTGCGCATCCATTGCGCAGTGTGCGGCGAAGAGAACCTGAAAACCCGTTGCGAACATGATGCGAGTTTCGTCGATGGCGTAGCGGTCGACGAAGTGGCGGCGCTGGCGCTGGATCTCTTGCGGAGGGCGTAGGAAAAGCGCCTATCCTGCCGACTGATCCTGCCGACGCTCTAACGCTCGATCAGCTCCCGCGCATGCTCCAGCACTTCCGCCGCATGCTGCCCGGCCGGGTCCCAGATGCAGCGGTGCAGATCCTGGTCCAGCGGCGCCCAGCGCTGCATGTCGGCCTTGCTGAAAATGACCACGCTCGGCAGTTGCAGCCCGGCCGCGATGTGCGATACGCCGGTGTCGTTGCAGATCAGCAGGCGCGCCCGGCTCATCAGCGCCGCCATGGCGCCGAGCGACAGCGGGGAGGCGGTATCGACCGCCTCGTTGCGCATGTGGGATGCCACGGCGGCAGTGAGATCGGCTTCCTTCGCCGAACCCGTCAACACCACCGTCAGCCCGTATTCATCCGCCAGCCGGTCCGCGATTTCCGCGAAGCGTTGCGGCGACCAGCACTTGTCCCGGATGCGCGCACCGGGATGGATGCAGATGTACCGGCCGGCTTCAAGACCATCGGCAAACCCGCTGGCGTCGAGCTCCCGTTCGTCGTCCGGCGTCAGCGGAAATTCGAGATGCGTGCCCGCCGCCGGCGCCCCGAGGAATTCCACGAGCGACAGCAGGCGCAGCGGCTCCGGTCCCTGCTCCGGATAAGCGAGAAAGCCGGGCGAGTCCTGATCCGTTCCGCCGTTCATCGCAAAACCGGCCATCGTCCTGGCGCCAAAATCGGCGACGACGCGGTTGCTGATCTGTCCGTTGCCATGCATCTGCAGCGCCAGGTCGATGCGGCGCGCACGCAGCGCGTCGTAAAAGCCGGGAACCAGCTCTTCCCGCACCGCCTGCTCCGGAAAGGACGGATGACCGGGAAAGGCGACGAAATCGTCGATATACCGGTCGAAGCGCCGCGCGAACTGTTCGGCCCAGGGCAGACCGACCAGCGTGATGCGGGCCGCCGGCAACGCCGCGCGCAGGGCGCGCAGCGCCGGCACCGCGCACAGCATGTCGCCCACCTGCAGCGCACGAAACACCGCGAGCGTCTCGATCCGCTCCCTTCGCAGCAGGGCCGCGCCCTCTTGCAGATCGCATCCGGCAAGCGTCATGTCCTTCTCCTGTCGTGGGTGTCGATCCTCCCATCATAGAAAGCTGCACTTCGCCGTACTTGATCCTTCCCAAGCCCGCCCCATGGCCCGCATCAAGGGAGCGGCGCGCGGAATGGACAGGACAATGCCGGCTTCTACTTGAGCGGGATCTTTTGCTCCGCCGGCACCGGCACCGCGGTGATACTGTTCTGCGGACTGCCTTCGATCAGGCGGTCCGAGTACACCAGATAGACCAGTGCGTTGCGCTTGGCGTCGGCCATGCGTACCACCCGTACCCGCTTGAACAGGATCGACGCCCTTTCGCTGAAGACTTCTTCCTGCTGCGGAATCGGGCCGGGGAAATTGATGTTGCCGACCTGCCGGCAGGCGACCGACGCCTCGGCCTTGTCTTCGGCCACGCCGAGCGCGCCCTTGATGCCGCCGGTCTTGGAACGCGACAGGAAACAGCTCACGCCGTTGACTTTCGGATCGTCGAATACTTCGACCACGATCTTGTGGTCGGGCCCGATCAGCTTGAATACCGTATCGACCTCCCCCAGCTTTTCCGCGTGGACCGCAAAGCTTGCCAAAGCGATGACGGAAGACAATACGGCCGCGAAGGGCCAGGATTTGATCGGTGTTTTCATTGGTGTCCGCTATGATGTGTAAATAACGACAAGTGTACTGACCAGCGAGGAAGCCGCACAATGAAAATCGAACTCGATCCCGACCGTCTCGAAGAAATGCTCGACACCTGGCGCAAGTCGGTGGATCTGCAGATCCCCATGATGGATGACTTCAAGATCCGCATGATGAAGAATCGACGCGAAATCCTCGAAAACTTCCTGCAGACCGGAACCGGCTGGACACTCATGCTCAGCTGCATGGAACCGCTCGACGACAGCCAGCGCTTCGACGTGCTCCGGGCGCAGGTCAAGGCCTTCGTCGACTGGGCGGCGTCCGAACTGGATAGCCTCGCCGCCTTGCGATAGTTGATAGAATCGCACACGCGAGCAATACGGCACCTTAGTAATAAAGCCAGGCTATCGCATACATTGGAACTATTGATTTTACTTTTTCATAGGCTTTCTCTATCATTCAGTCATACCGTTTTTCGATATTTCGTTTTTTCAACCAAGAGAGGTAGATATGTCCCTGATTAATACCCAAGTGAAGCCCTTCAAAGCCACCGCATTCCACAACGGCAAATTCGTCGATGTCACGGAAAACGACCTGAAGGGCAAGTGGTCCGTGGTGTTCTTCTACCCGGCTGATTTCACCTTTGTCTGCCCGACCGAACTGGGCGACCTGGCGGACAACTATGACACCTTCAAGTCCATGGGCGTCGAAATCTACGGCGTGTCGACCGACACCCACTTCACGCACAAGGCATGGCATGACACCTCCGAGACCATCCGCAAGATCCGCTATCCGCTGATCGGCGACCCGACCGGCAGCATCACCCGCAACTTCGAGGTGATGATCGAGGAAGAAGGCCTGGCGCTGCGCGGCACCTTCGTGATCAATCCGGAAGGCCAGATCAAGCTGTGCGAAATCCATGACAACGGCATCGGCCGCGACGCCAAGGAACTGCTGCGCAAGGTGCAGGCAGCCCAGTACGTCGCTTCCCATCCGGGCGAAGTGTGCCCGGCGAAGTGGACCCCGGGCGAAAAGACCCTGGCTCCGTCGCTGGACCTGGTCGGCAAGATCTAAACCTGTTTTCGCGCCGGTCCCGCACCGGCGCCGCTCCCCGGACGCGGCGCAAGCGTCCGGAAGCAGCGCCCCTTCCCGATCTGTTTTCCTGAACCGGCGGCAAGACCGATCCGGAAGCGGCGACGCACATCCATTTACATGCAACCCGAACGCGAGGCCACCATGCTCGATACCAATCTGAAGACACAGCTGAAGGCGTACCTCGAAAAAGTCACGCAACCGATCGAGATTACCGCATTCCTCGACGACAGCGACACGTCGCGCGAAATGCGCGCGCTGCTGACCGACATCGAATCGCTTTCCGACCGCATCACGCTCACCGAGCGCAGCGGCGAAGGCGAACGCACGCCGTCCTTTGCGCTGAACCGCGCCGGCGCCGACATCGGCGTCCGTTTCGCCGGCATCCCGATGGGCCATGAATTCACCTCGCTGGTGCTGGCACTGCTGCAGGTCGGCGGCCATCCGCCCAAGGTTGAGGAATCGGTGCTGGAACAGATCCGCAACCTCGACGGCGAATACCGTTTCGAAACCTATATCTCGCTGTCCTGCCAGAATTGCCCGGACGTCGTGCAGGCGCTCAACCTGATGGCGGTCATCAATCCGAAGATCCGCCATGTGATGATCGACGGCGCGCTGTTCCAGGAAGAAGTCGCGTCGCGCCAGATCATGGCGGTGCCGACCGTGTTCTTGAATGGCGAAACCTTCGGACAGGGCCGCATGAGCCTGGAGGAAATCCTCGCCAAGCTGGACAGCGGCGCCGCCGAGCGCGAAGCGGCAAAGCTGGCCAAGAAGGAAGTGTTCGACGTGCTGGTCGTCGGCGGTGGCCCGGCCGGCGCTTCGGCCGCGATTTATGCGGCGCGCAAGGGCATCCGTACCGGCGTGGTGGCGGAGCGCTTCGGCGGCCAGGTGCTGGACACGATGGGCATCGAAAACTTCATCTCGGTAAAGGAAACCGAAGGGCCGAAGCTGGCCGCGGCGCTGGAACAGCATGTGAAATCGTATGAGGTCGATGTGATGAACCTGCAGCGCGCCGAAGCGCTGGTGCCGGGCGATACGATCGAGGTCCGCCTGGCCGGCGGCGCCAGCGTGAAGGCAAAGACGGTGGTGCTGGCAACCGGCGCGCGCTGGCGCGAGATGAATGTCCCGGGCGAGAAGGAATACCGCAATCGCGGCGTGGCCTACTGCCCGCACTGCGACGGTCCGCTGTTCAAGGGCAAGCGTGTTGCAGTGATCGGCGGCGGCAATTCCGGCGTCGAAGCGGCAATCGACCTGGCCGGCATCGTCGCCCATGTCACGCTGCTCGAGTTCGATACGAACCTGCGCGCGGACGCGGTGCTGCAGCGCAAGCTGTTCAGCCTGCCGAACGTCACCGTGATCACGAATGCGCAGACCACCGAAGTGACCGGCGACGGCGCCAAGGTCAACGGACTGCGCTATACCGATCGCAAGAGCGGCGCATCGCACACGGTGGAACTGGAAGGCATTTTCGTGCAGATCGGCCTGCTGCCCAATACCGACTGGCTCAAGGGCACGGTGGCGCTGTCCAACCGCGGCGAGATCGAGGTCGATGCACGCGGGCAGACCTCGGTGCCCGGCGTGTTCGCCGCGGGCGATGCGACCACGGTGCCGTACAAGCAGATCGTGATCGCGATGGGTGAGGGCTCGAAGGCGGCGCTCTCCGCATTCGACCACCTGATCCGTACCTCGGCGCCGGCCGAGGAACGCGCCGCGATCGCCGCCTGACGCGGCCGGGCATGCCCCAAAAAAAACGCCGGCCCGCACGCCGGCGTTTTTGTTTCCGCTATTCCTTACCGTACTCCTTGAGCACTTCCATCATCTGCGCGAATTTCACCGGTTTGTCGAACACGCGGAGGAAGCCGGCCTCGAGCGCGCGTTCACGCTCCGGACCTTCCGCGTACCCGCTAACCGCGATCAACGGAATGTGCGCGAGCGCCTCGTCGGCCCGCATCCTCTCGGCCACTTCATAGCCGCTCATGCCGCCCGGCAGCCGCAAATCGCAGAACACGAGATCGGGAGCGTTTGCCTTTGCGCTTTCAAGCGCGGCACGGCCGCTGAAGGTGGCTTCCGTCACACAACCCATCACTTCAAGCAGGTCGCAGAAAAGCTTGGCCAGGTCGCGGTTGTCCTCGACCACGAGAACCCGCAGCGGATAGCGTTGCAGAAGAGCGGTCGCACCGGAGGCAGTGGAAGTATTCATGGTTGCTGTTCTTTCGATGAGGCGCCCTGCTCTTTGATCCTTCGGGTCATTCCGTTTCGCTGCCAATGTCGGCGCCGCCCGCATTGCAGTCCGGCCACGCGCCGCCGGACAGGTTTTCGGGATGTGTGCTGCGAATCCAGCCAAGCGTCGCATTATACGTGCTTGCGTCTTTTTCCTCTGCAAGATAGCCGCATAGCAGTGTGAAGGGCTGACTGGCCGCAAGTTCATTGCAGAACTGTTCCAGGCGCAATGCGGCGCGCACGTTCCCTTTTTGCCAAAGCAATCCCGACATGTCCGAATAGATGCGCACCGCGCGAAAGCGCTTTTGCCCCGAGGTGATCATGGTGCCTGCGCGGTCCTGGAACCGGTCCCGGTCAGGCATGCCGGTCGCCATCAGCGCAGCCAGCGCAACATCCGCATCCACCACCCGCAACTGGCCGCTCACGACCGCGTCGGCAAGGTCGACGCTGCTTAGCAGCGCCAGGCGCGCGACGAACGAAGCCCAGCGGTCGGCGGTTGCCACCACGATCACCGCGTCGCCCTGTGCGAGCCCGTCGGCGATATACCGGCTCACGTCTTCTGCAAGCTGTGCGCCGTTTCGAAATACCTGCCCGATGTGTTGTCCGGCATGCGGCGCTCCCTTCGTCCGCAGCCATCTGCCCGGGTTGTACATGCATCACTCCCTTTGATTTGTACTGCACTCGGTAAAGTTTTTCGCGTATGCAAGATCGCGACGCGGAAAGTGCGGCGATTAGATACCGCACTGTCATTTTCAAGGGGCGTGGCGATCATGCTCTGTTGCAATACCGACTGGTGCTGGACCGAGGGACAAGACAGCGCTTTTCCTGTTTTGTTCCCTTCTGTCACGAAACCATTGTTCCCGTCTGCGGCACCGGGCCGGGGGCCGGCGTGGGACGCGGACGCCGGAGCCTGCGGAAAAATCATTCCCGGCGGCCCTGGGTCGCGGCTTGTAAAGACGCGGCGTGCGCGATCTGGTCGCGCTGCATAGCGCTGCCGGCGCGCGCTGGTGGATGCCGCCGCCGCTTTACCTAAGTGACGGCAAGATCCGGGAAGTAGCGGCGGTCTCGAGCAGCTGCGCCATGCGCTGCGCCGGGCACTGCCTGCGGTGGAAGGAAGCCGGCCTGCAATGCGGTCTCGCCGTTCTGCAGCGCGCTGCCCGCGGCTAATATGCTTCGCGGGGATTGAACAAATCACAAGCCCGGCGATCAAGTAGGAACGCTTCGATTTCCGATGGCGGACCAGTGGAGGAACACATGCAGACACTTACATCCGGCATCCGATGGTGGTTCGAATCCCTGGACCGCGCACGCCGGCGGCGCGGCAACGCCCTGGATCACCTGGGCTACGGGCCGATCGAATCCGAGTACAGGACGGCGCTTGTCGTGCCGGGCATGCGCCTGCGGTTCTACGGCGGCGACCCGCATGGCGGCCCGATTGCGCTCATCGTCCCGGCGCCCATCAAGCGCCATTACATCTGGGACCTGGCACCCGAGTGCAGCGTCGTGCAGCATCTGCTCCGAACCGGCGTCCAGGTCTACCTGGCGGAATGGACCGAACCGGCCGACTCGCGCAACGGCCTGGAGCATTACTCGCATACGCTGCTCGACCACTGCGTGAAGGCGATCCGCACGACGCACCGCGAGGGCCAGCTTTTCCTGCTGAGCCATTCCCTGGGCGGCGTTTTTGCGACGATTTATGCCGCCCTTTATCCCGATGAAGTGGCCGGACTGGTCCTGCTGGAAACCCCGCTGCACTTCGACGAGGCGTCCGGCTCGTTCGGGCCGCTGGTGGCAAGCAGCCCGCCCGCGGACAAGCTGACGGAGGGATTCGACCAGGTGCCGGGGTCGGTATTGAGCATCGCCAGCACAATCGCGTCACCGGCGACTTTCCAGGTCGAACGCTATACCGATTTCGTCGCCAGCCTGTGCTCGTCAAGGACCTTGCGCAGCCACCTGCTGGTGGAACGCTGGGCGCTGGATGAAGCGCCGATGGCCGCGCGCCTGTTCGAGCAGGTGGTGGAAGACCTGTACCGCAGCGACAGCCTCATGCGCGGCACGCTTGAAGTCTCGGGGCAAAGGCTCAGTCCGAAGAGCCTTACCACGCCGCTGCTGTCCGTGTACGATCCGCACAGCGTGGTCATTCCACCGGCGTCGGTGATCGCATTTCATGACGCCGCGGCGAGCAAGGACAAGCGCCTGATCCCCAACTCCGGCGATACCGGAGTCGCGCTGGCCCATGTCGCGGCCTTGATGGGAGAAAATGCGCACCGCCTGCTGTGGCCGGCGATCATCGAATGGATGACCGCGGCCGGCGCAAGGCGGCACTGATTGATGGGACGCGGCGTGTTACTTGCCTGTGGTACCGGCCCCGCCTGTGGTACCTGCCCCGCCTGCGCTGCCGGAGCCGCCTCCGGAGGAACTGCCACTACTGGAGGAACTGCCACTGCCACTACCGGAGGAACTGCCGCCACCGGAAGAACTGCCCCCGCCGGACGCGCCGGAACTGGCGCCGCTGTCACTCGATTTCGCCCCCTTCTTCATGCGCTGGCTGCGTTTCCCCGACTTGCTGGTGGTGCCGCTGTCGCCCGAGGTCATCGCGTCCGAGGACTGCTGTTGCTGCTGTGCCTGCAGCTCGGAGGCGCGGCGCAACACCTCTTCCGCTCTTGCAGGATCGGTGCTTTCCCGGATCTCGGTACTCGGCCCCTGCGACTGCGCGATGCCGGTGCCTGCCAGCGTCATCAGTGATGCGAAGAGAACCAAGGATACTTTCTTCATTTTTGCCTCCTGAAAAATTGATGTCGGATTTGCCGGGCGGGACTCGCCTTCATGCAAATTTTTCCCGCTACTCGCATTAGGACCTTGCAAAAGTGTTTCGGTTTCGTCATTTCCGGACGCTTCAGTGATGCGGACTCGAACTGGAAGTGCCGGTCACCTTGCCGCTCGACTTGTCGAAATGCACGTTGAAGAAGCGCTGCTCGGTCGTGTCCTGGAAACGCCAATCCCACACCTCTTCGTTCTTCAGCTTGAACTCTGCGACTGTGCGCGGCTTGCCAAGCAGCCGCCGCACCTCATCCTTGCTCATGCCGCTGCGCACCCGTGCAAAATTTTCCTGTGTCAGCAATTGCCGGTAGTCCTTCAGCTTGCCGGACTTGTCGATCACGAACTCCCAGGTGCGTGCGCCTTCCGGTCCTTTCGGGTATTGCAGGCTGCGCGTGCCGTCGTCCTCTTCCCATACGGTTTCCGGCTGGCCCATCACGCCGCGCACGTCGCCTTCCGAGGAGATGCCCCTGGCGAGCTTGTCGAGCCCGAATTCTTCCACCGGCCGGCCCTGCCGGTCGCATGCCGCGAGGACCATCCCCAGCATCAGCCCCGCCAGCCATTTACCTTGTTCCATGTCACTCCTTTCCGCGCCGGCACCAAGCCATGGCCGCAACAATGAGAGCGGCGCCGCCGCCTTGCGTTTCTTGCGATCGGAAGTGGCGTTGAGGGGCCTCAAAAACGCCGGGCTTGGCGGGCACCCGCACGGATGCGAGCGCGAAGCGGTGACGGCACGCTCCGCATACGTCTGTAATATGACGTCCCGTTGCAGGAGGACCGGCCGGGGACCGCGTCCGCTTCAGAAACCGATCCGGCGCCGGGCGGGATCGGTTTTCAGGCGTACGTCCTCCGGCACGAGCGCCGTGCGGCCGGCGGCGACCGCAAAGCCAAGTCCGTCGAGCAGCGTCTTGCGCATCTCGCGCGGCGAAATCGTCGACAGCTTGTCGAGCACGCTGTCCGGCAAGTCCTCATCCAGGTTCTGCAGCTTCAGTTCCTTCAGCAGGCCGGCGTACACGCGCTTTGCGATTCCCGCCGCCTCGTCCGGCGTCGGCGACGGCACTTCGTAAATCGCCATGCGCGACAGCAAGGCGGGCGGAATGCCCTCGAGGCTGTTGGCGGTCAGGACCCAGAATACCTGGCTCGCATCGAGGTCGACATCGATGAACTCGTCGTGGAAGGCGCGCGAGGTCTCGGGTTCGAGCAACTGGTAGAGTGCGGCCATCGGGTCCGACTGGGTGGACCCGGTTGCCTTTTCCACCTCGTCGAGCAGCACGACCGGATTGGCGAATTTGCCGCGGACCAGGCGTTCCGCGACCTTGCCGCACTTGGCGCCCTTCCAGGTGGAAGAGCTGCCGGTGATGACGAAGCCGGCGGACAGCGCATTCATGCTGATGAATTCGAACTCGGTGCCGAGCACCGCCGCCAGCCGCTTGCCGAAATGGGTCTTGCCGACGCCAGGGTCGCCCAGAAGCAGCACCGGCATCACGTTGAAGCCCGCGCCGCCGGCAATCGCCAGGCCGAGGTAGCGGGTCAGGTCATCCAGCACTTCGCTGAAGTTCGGGCAGTCGTCATACAGGGGCTGCAGCGCCGCGGTGGACGACGGCGTGGTCACGAAGCGCTCCGCTCCTTTTTCGAGCATGTCTTCGTAGAAGGCTTCCAGTTCTGGCGATTTCAGTGCGCGCGCCCTTTCCTGGGCGCTTTCGACTGCTTTCACGCTATAAATAGGATGAGAGCGGGCGAGTGTAATCGTCATGGTGAAAAACTCCTGTATCGCACGGCCTTTCAGCTGGTGAAACGCCGCCGCGCCGGTCTTCCTCCAATATCGGCGCTGCGTGACGCAACGACTAAACCGCGCGGCAATACTGATGCCGGTCAGACTCCAATGATGCAAACTTCGTTCCAGCAGGGGAACGAAGCGCATGAAGTTATTCCAGCGAAATTGACTTCGCCTGTCAATTAACGCGTGTGGACGATTACGCAAGTGTTGCGTGCACGCAGGAGATTGGCAACCGCGGGACAGGATTGCTGCTGCCCGCTGCGACAGGGGAAGCAGTCAGCCGTCGATCGGCAGGATATGCATCAGTTCGACCGCAGCCACGGCGAGGGCCTCGGCAATGTCGATCTCGTTCGTCGGATGCGCAATGGTATTGCAGCTGACGATCTTCTCGACGCCGGCGGCGCGCAAGTCCTCGTACGCACTCCCGGCAAACACCGGATGCACTGAAATGCAGACCGGCTTCGGCAGCCCCGCATCGCGAATGCGGCGCACCGCGGCGATCATCGTCTGTCCGGTCGAGGTGATGTCGTCCACCAGCACCGGCGTGCCGCCCTTCCACGCGGTCGTGTCGGGTGCCGACACTTCCACCTCGCGGTCGCCGCTGCGCTTTTTCTCGAGCACGACATACGGGCAGCGCACCGCCTTGGCCACCTGCGACGCCCATTGCTCGCTTTCGGCGTCCGGGCCGACGATCACCGGGTTCTCGATACGTTCGGCGATCCACTCGGCGATGGCGGGCGCGGCATGCACCACCTTGGTCGGAATGCTGTAGATTTCGTTGAGCTTGTGGTGCCGGTGCAGATGCGGATCGACCGTTGCCAGCCAGTCGCAGAAATCGGACACGAAGGCGGCGAAATGCGCCGAGGTGATGCCCTCGCCTTCCTTGAAGCGCGCGTCCTGCCGCATGTAGGCAAGATACGGCGCGACCAGGCCCACCCGGCGCGCGCCCAGCTCGCGCGCCGTCCTTGCAGCAAGATAGAGCGGCATCATTTTTTCGTCCGGCCGGTCCAGCGTGCAGACGAAGATCACGTCGCGCCCATGCACCGCCGACAGCAGGCGGACATAACTTTCTCCGTCAGGAAAGCGGCGCATCTCCATCTGGCCGACCTCGCAGGAGATGGCGCGGTCCAGATGCAGGGTAAAGGCTTCGTTGCCCGGCATTGCGAAAAGAATCGGAATCATTGTTCTCACTCCATCGTGTGCGTCATTCAGCTTGGTGTCGTCTTCGGCGGCTTCGTTGCGCCTTGTATGGTAACCGCACCGCGCTGTCCCTGCCGCCGCCGCGCTCAACGCCGATGTCAGCGCAATTCGATCTTGTCCTGGTATTCGGGCACGCTGCACTGCCAATCCAGCGCTTCCTCGATCCGTTCGCGCAGCGCCCTGGCCGCTTCCGGCTCGCCGTGGGTGATGAAGGTGTGCTTCGGCGGCGCGCTGAAGCGCGACAGCCAGGAGAGCATTTCATCGGCATCCGCGTGGGCGGAAAAGTTTTCGATCTGCACTACCTGCGCCCGCAGCGGCACGTATTCGCCATGAATCTTGATGTTTTCCGCGCCGGCCAGCATCGCGGCGCCGCGTGTGCCGCCGGCCTGGAAGCCGGCAAACAGGATGGTATTGCGCGGGTCGGAAGCAAACGCCTTCAGATGATGCAGTACGCGCCCCCCGGTCGCCATGCCGCTCGCGGCAATGATAACCATGGGCACGCGCATCAGGTTGAGCGCCTTCGATTCTTCCACGGAATTGACGATCTTCGCCACACTGCACATTGCGCGGCATTGCTCGTCGTCGAGATTATGCTCGCCGCGATGCTTGCGATACAGCGCGGTGACGTCGGCAGCCATCGGACTGTTCAGGTAGACCGGCAGCACCGGAGGGATCTCGCCCGCCTGCTTTAGCCGGTCCATGTAATGCAGCAGCGTCTGCGCGCGCCCCACCGCGAACGACGGCACGATCACGACGCCGCCGCGATTGACGGTCTCCCTGACGGTTTTCGCAAGCAGGATCATCGGGTCGGCGGGGTCATGACGGCGATTGCCGTAGGTCGATTCCACCACCAGGTAGTCGCACCGCTCGATCTGCTCCGGTGGCGCCATGACCGGATCGTTCATCCGTCCGAGGTCACCCGAGAACACGATGCGGGTCTGGCCATCGTCCAGCGTCACGTGCGATGCGCCGAGGATGTGGCCGGAGCGCCCCAGTTCGGCGTGCAGGTCGCCGGCAACGGCAAAGCGCCTGCCGAACTTTACCGGGTGGAAGTACCTGAGCGATGCCTCGGCATCCTCCTGGGTATAGAGCGGCAGCGCCGGATCATGCCTGGAGTACGCATGACGGTTGGCGTGCCCGGCCTCCTCCTCGAGAAGGTGTCCACTATCGGGCAGCAGGATGCGGCACAGATCCCTGGTCGCCTCGCTGCAATAGATCCGCCCCTGGAAGCCGTGCTTCACCAGCAGCGGAATATAACCGCTGTGATCGAGATGCGCATGCGTGAGCAGCACGGCATCGATCGCGGACGCATCCACAGGCAGGCCGGCGCGGTTGCGCAGGCGCAGCTCCTTGTAGCCCTGAAACAAACCACAGTCGACCAGTATCCTCGCACTGTCCGAAGTCACGAGATATTTGGAACCTGTGACCGTGCCGGTCGCCCCCAGAAATTGCACCTGCATATCGCTCCCTTCCAGCCGCGACAGGTGTTTTGAATCGCGGCAATCAATTACGCACACTATCACCAATACCCTTTCGGCAACCATTGACTTGGATCAAACTATCCCGAGCGGGTTTGCTGCTGCCGGCGATACGGAAAGCATCGTTCCGCCCGCGTGTAAGTTCTTCAAAGTCATCCTTTCCGATGCGCACTCGCGTGCATCGGGGGACTGGAACCGGCAGCTGCGCTACCCGCTGCCGGGCATGCATGCTGCGATTGACCGCCGCTACATATGCTTGCATGCATCTTGCTACCACTCCGGGTGTCGGGTTGCGTCATGCACTGCGACACGGGGCGAGCGGAAGGCATGCCATTCATTGACCATCCTCATCATTCGCGCTTTTGGCGACGCCCTATACTTAATTTGAGAGTGTTAATCGAGGGTGACAGAAACGTAAACCCAATTCGGCTGTCCATTCTTGGCAATCGAACTACTTACGGGGAGCACATGCAATGACGACTCATAGCGACGTCAATCGTACCGAACAGCAAGACGATCTGCTGAAAAGCCTGATCGAATTCACGAAGGACCATCGCGCAACCTACTGGTCCGGGACGGTTTCCGAGTTCCTCGAAAGGGTGATGGCGGCTGATCCCAAGGGAGCGGCGCGCACGTCGCACCAATACATGTGGGACATGATCCGCTGGATGGGCGGAGAAGATGCGGACGGCAACTTCCGTTGCAAGCTGTTCGACCAGGAATTGTTCGGCGTCGACGAATCGATCGAGCGCGTCGTCGACTACTTCAAGGCTGCCGCGGCCGGCTCGGAAGTCGGGCGCCGGCTGCTGCTGCTGCTCGGCCCGCCGTCGGGCGGCAAATCCACGCTGGTCATCCTTCTCAAGCGCGGCCTCGAGGAATACAGCCGTACCGAAGCCGGCGCAATGTATGCAATCCAGGGCTGCCCGGTGCACGAGTCGCCGCTGCACCTGATTCCGCATTCGCTGCGTCCGCGCTTCCGCGAGACCTATGGCGTCGACATCATCGGCGAGGTTTGCCCGCACTGCCGCACGCGCCTGGAAAACGACTACAGCGGCGATTTCCTGCGCATGCCTGCGGAACGCATCTTCATTTCCGAAGCCGGTCGCGTCGGCATCGGCACTTACGCGCCGCATGATCCGACGACGGCGGACCTGGCCGACCTGGTCGGCTCGGTCGACCTGTCCAAGGTCGCCGAATACGGCGACGAAGGCGACCCGCGCGCCTGGTCCTGGTCCGGCGCCGTTTATGCGGCCAGCCGTGGCATGCTGGAGATGATCGAGATCCTGAAGGTCAAGCGCGAATTCCTCTACCTGCTGCTCACGCTCACGCAGGAAAAGAACGTGAAGGTGTCGCGCTTCCCGCTGATCTATCTCGACGAAACCATTCTCGCGCACACCAACCTGGCCGAGTTCCGCAAGTTCCTGCAGGAGAGCGAGAACGAAGCCCTTCTCGACCGCATGGTGATCATCCAGGTCCCATATACCTTGAATTACAAGGACGAGGCGCGAATTTACAAGAAACTGATTTCCTCCGCGGCGCCCGCGTTCCGCGAAGTGCACCTCGATCCGCATGTGCTGCATGCGGCGGCGGTGTTCGCGATCTTCACGCGTCTGCATGAATCGGACGACAAGGAAGTGGAACTAAGCAAGAAAGTCCGCCTCTACGCTCATGAAGAGGTGGAGGGCTACGCGCATGCGGAGGCCGAGCGCATGAAGCAGCGCATGCCCGACGAAGGGCTGGCAGGAATCTCGCCGCGCTTTGTCATCAATGCGTTGTCGAATGCGATCATCCAGACCAACGTGAAGAGCCTGACCACGATGGATGTGCTGCTCGCTCTCAAGGATGCGATCGACAACGATGCGCGCATCGATCCGAAGCGCAAGCGCAAGTGGATCGACTACCTCGTTCTTGCACGCAAGGACTTCTACAACCGCTGGGTCAAGGAAGACGTGCACAAGGCGCTGTTCGTCTCCTTCGAGCAGGAGGCGCAGGACCTGCTCGACAAGTACCTGGACGAAGTGGAAGCCATGCTCGACAACCGTCAGATCAAGGATCCGATCACCAACGAGGAACGCAAGCCCGACGAGCGTTTCCTGCGCGCGGTGGAAGAAAAGATCCATATCTCCGATTCCGGCAAGACATCGTTCCGCCAGGAGGTGGTACGCAAGGCGATGGGTGCCTACAAGCGCGGCGAGAAGTTCACGCTGGACAGCCATGCGCAGCTGCACAACGCAGTACAGCAATACTTGTTCGAGCAGCGGCGCGAGGTCTTGCGCCTGGTGAGCTCGACGACGCGGCCGGACGAGGAAGTGCGGCAAAAGATTTCCGTAGTCGAGAAGCGACTGGTCGACGAGTACGGATATGACAGCCACAGCGCACGTGAGGCACTGAATTACGTGACCACGCTGATGGCACAGGAATGAGGCGGCATGCTCTATGACTGATCACCACATCACGATTTCTGCTGAAACACCCTGGTATGAGCTGTTCTCCCGGGGCTCGCGCGACTGGCTGCGGCACAACCAGAAGGTACGCGAGGCGGTGCAGCAGAACCTGCCCAACCTGGTGTCCGGGCCGGATGTCATCACCGGCTCGCAGGACCGCACCGTGCAGGTGCCGGTCCGGCTGCTTGAGCACGCGCGCTTCCGGCTCGCGGACTCTTCGCAGCAGAGCTATTCCAGCGCGGGACAAGGCAAGGGCAAGCCGGGCGACGTGCTGCGCCAGGCCCAGCCCGACATGGGCGGTGACGAGGGAGAAGGCGGCAACAACGATGGCGAGGTGAAACTGCTGCTGGAGTTCAAGGTCGACGACATCATCGACTGGCTGTGGGAAGAGTTGCAGTTGCCCGACCTTCAGCCCAAGCGCAACACGGCGGTGACCGATGACGAGTATGTCCGTGAAGGCTGGGACAAGCACGGCGCCCGCGCCCGCCTCGACCGGCGCCGTACCGTGAAAGAAGCGGTCAAGCGCCGTGCGACGCAGGAACGCTTGACCGAAAATCCGGTGCCATTCACCAACGAGGACTTGCGCTTCAAGCAACTGGTGCAGCGGCGCAAGCCGGCCACCAACGCGGTTGTCATCTTCGCGCTCGACGTGTCGGCCAGCATGACGGATGCAGAGCGCAAGCTCGCGAAGAGCTTCTTTTTCTTCGTGCTGCAGGGGATACGGCGCCGTTACGGCAAGGTGGAAACGCGGTTCATCGCGCACACCACCCAGGCATGGGAGTTTTCCGAAAGCGAATTTTTCAATGTCAGCGGCACCGGTGGCACCGGCGCCTCCACGGCTTTCAAGCTTGCGCTGGAACTGGTCGAAACCGAGTATGACCCGTCGCAATACAACGGTTACCTGTTCTACGCGTCCGACGGCGAGAACTTTACCGAGGACCGCGCGGCGGCCACCGAATACCTGGCCAGGCTGGGCAAGCTGCTCAACTACATCGGCTATGTCGAAACGGTGCCGGGTTCGCCGCGTACGTCCGAAACGGAAATGAAAATGCTGTGCGGCGAAGTCGAACGCGGCGGTGCGCCGATTGGCAGCAGCGTCCTCACGCGGCATGAAGACGTGTGGAAGGCGATCCGCAAGTTCTTCGTGCAACAGCAGGAGGGATAAAGCCCATGTGCAACTCCACCCACACCGCGGAAGCGGTCGAACAGCTGAAGGAATATTCGACGAAGATCGAGAAGCTCGCGCGCGACCTCGGCCTCGACTATTACCCGGTCGACTTCGAGATGGTGCCGAACAACTTCATGATGGAAATCGCCGTCTACGGCCTGCCGGTGCGTATGCACCACTGGTCGTTCGGCGTCCGCTACATCCATCAGCTCATCCGCCAGGGAATGGGCCACTCGCGCATCTTTGAGGTGATGTTTCCGGGCGACCCCTGCCGCGCCTACCTGGTCAACGGCAATACCCTTCCCGAGAACGCGCTGGTCACCGCGCATGTGCTTGGGCACGCGGACTTCGCGAAGAACAATCACCTGTTCGCGCAGTTCATGGAAATGGCGGGCGGCCACATCCTGGAGCAGGCGGCCGACCGCGCGCACCGGATCGAAGCCGCGATCCAGGAACATGGCCAGGAACGCGTGGAAGCAGTGCTCGACGCGGCGCTCGCACTGGAACCGCACATCGACCTCAACCGCGAACTGCACCGGCCGCTGTACCCGGTGAACACGCCGAAGGCCGAACCGGAACCGGTACTCGACGTCTTCCAGAAACGCTTCCGCAGCCTGCCCGGCGAAAAACTGCACGTCGAGGCTCCCGCCCCTGCTTCCAGGCGTGCGCCGATTCCACCGCAGCCGGAATACGACCTGTTGTGGTTCATCGCCCACTACGCGCCGGACATGGAAGACTGGGAGCGCGACATCTTCCTCGCAGTGCGCGAAGAGTCCTACTACTTCTACCCGGTGTTCGCCTGCCAGATCATGAACGAAGGCTGGGCTTCGTACTGGCATGCGCGGCTGCTGCGCGAGGCGGATTTCCTGCCGCAGGATCTCTATCTGTCCGCAATCAAGGCGCATTCGGACGTGGTGCGGCCGTATGCAGCGGAAAGACAGCTTGCGCTGGCGGTCAATCCCTACCACCTCGGCTTCTCGATGTGGGAAGACATCATCGAGAAGCACGGGCTGGCGAATGCGCGCCGCATCATGAAGGAAGAGGACGACTTCGGCTTCATCCGCAATTACCTGACCAAGGATTTGATCGAAAAACTGGAGCTGTTCGTGTACGAGGCCCGCGACGACGGCGACATCCGCATATCGGCGATCGAACCGCATGCAGTGCATGAAGCGATCCTCGCGCCGAAGTTCAATTACGGCGCACCGCGCATCGCCGCCAATCACCTGCACGTCGACGGCAGCCTGCAGCTGGTGCATGACCATCAGAGCGACGGCCGCGGCGTCGACCTCGGACGCGCCGAGCGGGTGCTGGAATACATCGGGCGCGTCTGGCGGCGTCCGGTGACGCTGCATACCGTGGGCGACCGCGGCGAAGCGCGCGTCGTCACCAGCAAACGGCTTTGACCTCCCGGGGCCCGTAGCCGGCGGGCCCCGCCAACACTTCCCCGCCGCCCGCACCGACCGGTGCGCGCGCCTCTTTTCCCCGTCTTGACGCAAGCTTGGACAGAGCCGCCGGCCCGTTCGCTCTTTTTACCGTTGCTTTTGCCTGCTGGCAAAGACAATTCGTCCCATCTGGCCCCTTAACATATATAATGAATCCATGTTATTCTGCCTCAACGCAGATATAATTGAATATCTGTCAATATTTTGATCGAAGCCATGCGCCTGACCGATTACACCGACTATTCCCTGAGAACACTGATGTATCTTGGCATGCATCGTGAGCGCCTGGTTACGATCCAGGACATCGCCGATGCGTACGGCATCTCCAAGAGCCACCTGATGAAGGTCGTGCACCAACTGGGCCTGTCCGGGCTGGTCGAAACGATCCGCGGCCGCAGCGGCGGCTTGCGTCTCGGAAAGGAGCCGGAAGAAATCAATATCGGTGACGTGGTACAGGGCACCGAACCGGATTTCGTGATGGTCGAATGCTTCGACCGGCAGACGAACGAGTGCGTCCTTGCGCCCTCCTGTGAGCTGCACGACGTGCTGCGGCGCGCCACCCACGCGTATCTCAGCGTGCTCCAGGGCGTGACCCTCGCCGACCTGCTGCGCAACAGCCCGAGCTTGCGCCGCATTACGAAGGTACAGGTCTATCCGAAGGAAAAGCTGACTGCCGCATAAGACGCGCGCCGTGTGGCGCGCACCGCCCACTCACACCAGTTCGCAGCGTATCGTCGCCGGCGATTCACCCAGCTTGCGCAGCAAGGCCGCCGGAATCGGCGCATCCACGTCGGTAATCACGTAGCCGATCGGGCCGCGCGTCTGCAGGTGCTGCGCCACGATATTCAAACCCGCTTCCGCAAAGTCCGCGTTCATGCGGGCGATGACCCCCGGCTCGTTCCGGTGCACATGCAGCACGCGGCTGCGGGCCTGCTTTTCCACATGCGCGATCTCGGGGAAATTCACAGCGCTCCGGGTGGTGCCCGCCTTGAGGAAACGGGCCAGCTTGTCCGCCACCTCGCGCCCGATGTTTTCCTGTGCTTCCTCGGTACTGCCGCCGATATGCGGCGTGAGGATCACATTGTCGAGGCCACGCAGCGGCGACTCGAATTCTTCGTTGTTGTGGCGCGGCTCCGCCGGAAACACATCGAGCGCCGCGCCCGCCAGCTTTTTCTCGCGCAACGCCTCGTCAAGGGCGCCGATGTCGACCACCGTGCCGCGCGACGCATTGATCAGGACCGCCGTCGGCTTCATTCGCGCCAGGCGTCCGGCGGTGATCATGTCGCGCGTTCCGCTGCCGCCGGGGACATGCAGCGTTATCACATCCGCCTGCTCCAGCAAGGCTTCCAGCGACGGCACAGGCTGGGCATTCCCGAGCGGCAGCTTGCTTTCGATATCGTAGTAGCACACGCGCATGCCCACGCTCTCGGCCAGGATGCCGACCTGCGCGCCGATATTGCCGTAACCGACGATGCCCAGCACCTTGTTCCGTACTTCATACGCGCCTTGCGCCGACTTGTCCCACTGGCCGCGGTGGGTGCGGGCATTCTTCTCGGGAATGCGGCGCAGGAGCAGGATGGCCTGCGCGATCACCAGCTCCGCGACCGAGCGCGTATTGGAAAACGGGGCATTGAATACGGGGACACCAAGCGATGCCGCCGCTGTCAAATCTACCTGGTTGGTACCGATGCAAAAACACCCGATCGCCTTCAGTCCAGGCAATGCTTTCAGGACTTCCCCCGTGATATGCGTGGCGGAACGGATACCGACGGCGTCGGCCTCTGCCAGTGCCGACTTGAGTTCTTCTGCAGGCAACGCACCGGTAAAGCATATGACGTCGGTAAAACCTTCTGCCGACAGGTGCGCCGCGGCGCTGGAATGAATTTTCTCGAGGAGAACGATTTTTGCCATCTCTGACTCCGATTTAAAGATTCAAATACAATACATCTTTAATCGAATCCGTGCACAAGTTGCAATCGACGGAAAGACACGCCATGCTGACGGACCAGAAAATTGCGGAAAAGGCGAGTACCGAAAAAGTACTTCATCTCCATTGGTGGAGCGACAAGCTGCTTAGTTTCACGACGACGCGTCCGCCCGGCTATTCTTTCGTCGCCGGGCAATATGCGCGACTCGGCGTGCGCGACGCCAGCGGCGTGGTGTGGCGTGCCTATTCGATGATATCAGCACCCGCCCAGGATTTCCTCGAGTTCTACGGCGTGCTTGTGCCGGGCGGTTTGTTCACTACGCAGCTGAAATCGCTGCATGCAGGCGACGGCATCCTGATTGAAAAACAGAGCTACGGCTTCATGACGCCGGATCGCTTTTCCGATGGCGAAGACTTGTGGATGCTGGCAACCGGCACCGGCATCGGCCCCTACATTTCCATGCTGCGCGACCCTTATGTATGGGGCAAATTCCGCAACCTGATCCTGGTGCATTGCGTCCGGCACCGCAATGAATTCGCGTATCACGATGAACTTGCCGGATACGCGCGCACGCCGCCATTCGCGCTCCCCTCGCCGGCACGTTTGAAACTCGTCCGGGCGCTCACCCGCGAAGCCACCGGGGACCCGAATCTGCTGCAGGGACGGATCACATCCCTGCTCGAAAGCGGCGCATTGGAACAGGCGGCGGGACAACCGCTGCATGAGCGGACTTCCCGCATCATGATGTGCGGCAATCCGGAGATGATCGAGGACATGCGGGCGCTGCTGCACCGGCGTGGCTTGCGTCCGGTACGGCGCGCCCTTCCCGGGCATTTTGTGACGGAAAACTACTGGTAGGGCATTACTTCTCGTCCGCTGCCGATTCCCGGTACGGCAGCCAGACCATGAACTCCGAACCCTGCTGCGGCACGCTGCTGACCGTCATCAGGCCGCCGTGCAGGTCGACCAGCTGCTTCACCAGCGCCAGGCCCAGCCCGGTGCCCTCGTATTTGCGCGCCAGGCCGCTGTCGACCTGCACAAAGGGACGGAACAGGCGGCCAAGGTCAGGCTCGCTGATGCCGATGCCGGTATCGGTAACGCAAATGGTGAGGTAACGCTCGACGCGCGGCAAGACGTCGTCGCCGACCTTCCTGCGCCCCGCCAGCTGGTCGCGCGACAACGCGCACATGCGCATCGTGACGCTGCCGCCCGCGGGCGTGAACTTGATTGCGTTCGACAACAGGTTGTAGATGATCTGGCGGGTCTTGCGGCGGTCGACGAAAACCGGCCCGATCGCTTCCATCTCCAGCCGCAGGCGAATCTGCCCGGCGAGCGCCTTGTCCTTGAAGACCGTCAGAGTGCTTTGCAGCAACTCCTGGATATCCGTCAATTCCAGCGCCAGCTCCATCTTGCCGGCCTCGATCTTCGACAGGTCGAGAATGTCGTTGATCAGTGCCAGCAGGTGCTTGCCGCTGTCGTAGATGTCGCCGGCCGCTTCGCTCTGCTGCGGCTCGAGCTCGCCGAGCAACCCCTCGCGCAGCGCTTCCGAAAAGCCGATGATCGCGTTGAGGGGCGTGCGCAGCTCGTGCGACATGTTGGCCAGGAACTCCGACTTCATGCGGTTCGCCTGTTCCAGCTCGGCATTCTTGCTCGCGATTTCCCGGTTGGTTGCTTCGAGCTGCGCGGCGTGATGCGCCAGCCGCACGTTGAGTTCATTGACCTGGCGTTCGCGCGCCTGCAGCTGCTCGTTCACCAGCACTGCCTGCTCATAGGTCGATACCAGCAGATCGAGGATCTGCTGACGCTCTGCATTGACGACATGCTTTTCGCCGTTCATGTACAGCGCGATGCCGCCGGTATCCGCGCCGTGCCGCAGGTTCCGGTTCATCAGCACGTGCTCGATGCGCACCAGCAGGTAATCGTCCGCATAGGGCTTGCGGATGAAGTTGTCGGCGCCGCATTCCAGTCCGCGCACGATGTCCTGCGGATCGATCAGCGCGGTTACCAGGACCACCGGGATGCCGCGCGTCTGAGGATCGGATTTGATCGCATGGCACAGGCCGTAGCCATCCATTTCCGGCATCACGATATCGGACAGCACGAGGTCCGGCCGCTGGCGCCGGATCGCGTCGAGCGCAAGCCTCCCGTTGCCGGCCAGCTGCACCCGGTATCCTTTACCTTCGAGCAGGAAGCGCAGCCGCGCCGCCTGGGTCGGGCTGTCTTCGACCACGAGTATGCTGGTCATGTCATGCTCTTTGCCACTGATGGAATCCACCACCCCTGTCCTTCTTCTTGCTGTTGTTTTTTCTGTATGATCGCGCCGCCGCGCGGACGTCCCTGTCCGGCACGTCATTGAGCCCAAGCCGTCGCGACGCCGCCTTGACCCACATCAAGGATACGCGGCATCAGCTTGCCTGCATTGCGAAGCGCCGGTATGCATCCCGCACGCAACCCAGCAACTGCCCCTCCTCCACGGGCTCGGCAAGCACCCGGTAGATTTCACCGCAGTTCACCGCATCCATCACCAGACCGGCATCGGTGCCGGCGGTCAGCAGAATGCGCACCGTGCGCGGGTACATCATGCGCACGCGATGCAGGAACGAAGTGTCGTCCGCGTCGGCTGTTTCCAGACCGGAGATCACGACAGCAATCGCATCGGCGGCGAGCAGGGACAGGGCCTCGTCGGCACTGCACGCGCGCAGCACCTGCCAGTCCGCACGCGACAATGCCTCTTGCAATGCCAGTACGCGAGGATCAGTACCGACCAGCAGGATCGCGTGGCGTTCCACGGCGGCCGCCTGCCGCGACTGCAGCCGCCGTCCTTGCGCCAGCATGTGCGCGATGTCCTCCGGCGGCACCGCCCGGCTGAACAGGAAACCCTGCATTTCATCGCAAGGCTGCTTGCGCAGGTATTCGAACTGGTCCATCGTCTCCACGCCTTCGGCGATCGTCTGCAGCCCGAGATGATGCGCCAGCGCGAGGATGCTGCGCACCAGCGCTGCGCTGCCCGCGTGCACGTTCATCTCCCGGATGAAGGATTGGTCGATCTTGATGCGGTCCACCGGATAGCGGCGCAGGTAGCTCAGCGAAGAATAGCCGGTGCCGAAATCGTCCAGCGACAGGCTCAAGCCGAGCGCCTTGAGCTCGTGCATTGCAGCGATCGTCTGCTCGACGTTTTCCAGGATCAGGCTCTCGGTCAGCTCCAGTTCAAGCCATGCGGGGTCAAGCTCCGCTTCTTCCAGCGCGCTGCGCACCAGGGCGGGCAAGTCGGCCAGCCGGAACTGCAGCGCCGACAGGTTGACGCCCATGCGCAACGGCGGCAGGCCCTGCTCCTGCCATTGCCTGGCCTGCCGGCAGGCCTGCCGCAGCACCCATGCGCCGACTGCCGGCATCAGGCCGCAGTCTTCCAGCAGCGGCACGAAGCCACCGGGACCGACCAGCCCACGTTGCGGATGCCGCCACTGCAGCAGGGCTTCCACGCCGACCATTGCGCCGGAACGGAGGCTGAGCTGGGGCTGGTAATGCAACGAGAACTCACCCCGCTCAAGCGCCCGGTGCAGCTCGGCCTCGGTACGCGCGCGCAGCTCCAGACCACGGTCGATGTCCCGGCTGTATATGCGGAAACCGCCATCGCCGGCATCGCGGTCCGCCGCCGCGCGCGCCCGTCGCAGCAGATGCGCGATATCGGCTTCGTGCAATGGGTAAACTGCGGCCCCGATGCTGGCCCGCAAAAAAACCTCCTTGTCGCCGAGGCGTACCGGCTCCTCCAGCGCCGACAGCAGCGCATGCGCGTGGCGCCCGAGGGACGCGGGCTCCGCGGCTTCCGGCAGCACGAACGCAAACTCATCCTGCCCGAGCTGCGCGACAAAGCCATCGCCGACGCGGCACGCCTCGAGACGCGCCGCGAGCATGCGCAATACATCATCCATCGCGAGGCGTCCGAACAGGTGCAGCGCGCGGTCGAGCCGGTGCAGGCGGATGTCGAGCAGCGTCACGCCGCGTCCGCGTTTTGCCAGCACCGGCAGCCGTTCGTCCAGCAGCGCGCGGTTGGGCAACCCGGTCTGCGCGTCGTAGAACGCCATGTAGTACAGCTTGGACTCGGCGGCCATGCGTTGCTGCTCGCTCAGCATGTGGCCGAGCGAAAACGCGATGTCGTCGCCGACCTCGCGCAGCATCTGCACCACGTCGTCATCGAAGCAGCCTTCCTGACCGGCATACAGCATGAACACACCCGCCGTCTTGTCGCCCTCCTGCAGCGGCATGGCGGCGATCGCGCGATAGCCCCGCCGCGCCAGTTCGGCGCCGTCCATGTCCTGCGGCAGCGCCGACAGGTCGTTGAACACCGCGAGCTGTCCAGTGCGAAGGACGTGTGCGGCGAGCGCATCATCCCGCGCCGCCGGTTCCGGCGTGCGGTCCGTTTCACCATGGCAGGCGAGCATGCGGACGCACCCGTTGATGTCGTCGACCAGACCGATCCATGCGCAGCGGAACAGTCCGCACTCCACCGCAACGCGGCACGCATCCCGGTACAGCCCATCAGGAGAATCGGCACGGATCGCCGCACGATTAATGCCGCTAAGCATCATCAGGCTGCGGTTGCTGCGCGCCACTCCGGAGGCGGCATTACTCATTGTTCCCCGCAACGCGTTTCAGCAGCGCCGACACATGCTGCGACAGCTGCCAGCGATCGACAGGCTTTATGAGGACCTCGTCGGCGCCGGCGGCAAGTGCGCGCTGGCGCGACGCGGGATCATCGAGCGAGGTCACGATGACCAGCGGGATTGCGCGTGAGGATGGATGGTTCTTCAACGCCCGGGCGACCTCGAAACCGTCCATGCCGGGCATCATCATATCGAGGAGGATCAGGTCCGGACCTTCACGCAATGCGACTGCCACCGCATCCTGTCCGCGCCCGGCTGCCAGAGTACGGTAGCCGTCGGCTTTCATGAATACGTCCAGCAACTTGCGATTCCGCTCCTCGTCGTCAACGATCAGGATGGTCGGGGGATTCGGTGCCTGCATGCGATGCGCCTGGTTATTGGTTTCCTTGGCGGCAAGCTGCGACGGTCCTGCCACGCCTTTTCGGAGGCGCAGCTCCCGTTTCACTCTGGCAGCCTGCTGCGAGCGTGCAGCCTATCTTAGCAAGATAAACAAATCTCTTCAGGACATTCGCTTTTGCAGTCCGGAATTGCACGAAGAAAAATGGAGCGACGCCGAAAAAAAACCCGGGCGCGTGCCCGGGTTTGCGCGAATACGCCCGCTGCGTTAATTGAAGGTCTTGCCTTCCGCTGCCAGTTTGGCGAGCAGCGGCGCCGGCTTCCAGGCCTCGCCGTGGCGTCCCTTCGCATATTTTTCCATCGCCATCACGACGTTCTGCAGGCCGACGGTGTCCGCGTAGAACATCGGGCCGCCGCGGAACAGCGGGAAGCCGTAGCCGGTGAGGTAGACCATGTCGATGTCGGACGCGCGCTGCGCAATGCCTTCTTCCAGGATGTATGCGGCTTCATTTACCAGCGCATACACCAGGCGCTCGACGATCTCCTGGTCGCTGATCTTGCGGCGCTCGATGCCGAGCTCGGCCGAGTGCTTGACGATCATGTCATTGACGACCTGCGACGGATACGGCTTGCGGTCGCCCGGCTTGTAGTCGTACCAGCCGGCGGAAGTCTTCTGGCCGAAGCGTCCCATTTCGCACAGCAGGTCGGCCGTCTTCGAGTAGGTGACTTCCGGCTTCTCGATGTAGCGGCGCTTGCGGATGTACCAGCCGATGTCGTTGCCCGCGAGGTCGCCCATGCGGAACGGCCCCATCGCAAAGCCGAACTTTTCGATTGCCTTGTCCACCTGCTCCGGCAGGCAGCCCTCCTCCAGCAGGAAGCCGGCCTGGCGGCTGTACTGCTCGATCATGCGGTTGCCGATGAAGCCGTCGCATACGCCGGACACGACGCCGGTCTTCTTGATCTTCTTCGCCAGCTGCATCGAGGTCGCCAGCACATCCTTGCCGGTCTTCTCGCCGCGCACGATTTCCAGCAGCTTCATCACATTGGCCGGGCTGAAGAAGTGCAGGCCGATCACGTCCTGCGGCCGCTGGGTGAAGGAAGCGATCTTGTTGACATCGAGGGTCGACGTGTTCGATGCCAGGATCGCGCCCTGCTTCATCACCTCGTCCAGCTTCTTGAACACCTGCTCCTTGACGCCGATGTCTTCGAACACCGCCTCGACCACGATGTCGGCCTGAGCGATGTCGTCATACGACAGCGTGCCGGTGATCAGGCCGACGCGCTGCTCGAACTTCTCCTGCGTCAGCTTGCCCTTCTTCATGGTGTTCTCGTAATTCTTGCGGATTGTCGCCAGTCCCTTGTCCAGCGCCTCCGGCTTCATCTCGAGGATCTTGACCGGGATGCCAGCGTTGGCGAAGTTCATTGCGATGCCGCCGCCCATGGTGCCGGCGCCGATCACCGCAGCGCTCTTGATCGCGCGGGCCGGCGTATCTTCCGGCACATCAGGGATCTTGCTTGCCGCCCGTTCGCCGAAGAACGCATGGCGCAGCGCCTTCGACTCGGTGGTCTGGACCAGTTCCACGAACAGGTCGCGCTCGAACTTGATGCCGTCGTCGAACTTCATCGTGACTGCCGCAGCCACCGCATCGACGCACTTGAGCGGCGCCGGGAACGGGCCGGCCATCGCGCGCACCGTGTTGCGCGAGAACTGCAGGAAGCCTTCGTGGTTCGGATAATCGATCCTGATGTCGCGCACCTTCGGCAACGGCCGCGCGTCGGCCACCTTGCTGGCGAAAGCAATCGCGCCTTCCATCAGGTCGCCCTGGATCAATTCATTGAACAAAGCGGTCTTGGCCAGCTTCTCGGACGGCACCGGGTTGCCGGACACGATCATGTTCAGCGCCAGTTCCAGCCCGACGACACGCGGCAGGCGCTGGGTGCCGCCGGCGCCCGGGAGAATACCCAGCTTCACTTCCGGCAGCGCGATCTGCGCGCCGGGGGACACGACGCGGTAATGGCAGCCGAGCGCCAGCTCGAGGCCGCCGCCCATGCAAACGGTGTGGATCGCCGCGATCACCGGCTTGGTCGAATTCTCGACGACGTTTATGACCGTGTGCAGCGTCGGCTCGGCCAGCGCCTTGGGCGAATTGAATTCCTTGATGTCCGCGCCGCCGGAAAAGGCCTTGCCCGCACCGGTGATCACGATGGCCTTCACCGCATCGTCGTTCTGTGCCTGCTTCATTGCCTCGACGATCGCGGAGCGCGTCGCATGGCCCAGGCCGTTGACCGGAGGATTGTTGAGCGTGATGACGGCAACCGCGCCGTTGACCTTGTATTCGGCAGTCATATCTCTTCCTTGTAAATTAGATGTCAGTGGGAGCCTGATGCGGGCTTTTTTTATTTTGGAACGCCTAACTATACCGCAAAATAGAACGATCGTATTATTTTAAGAGAAAAAAATGCGGCGGCGCCGGAAGACACCGCTGCACTGCATTGAGGCAACCTGCAATTGCGCGTTCATCGTGGAAGGCGCGGCCCTATTCTCCGGCCAGCAGCGCGCTCAGCCGCTGCATCTCGGCCATCATCTCCGCCGGGAACGCTGTGTCGTCCCACGCGCGGTAGTTGCCGGATGCGTAGGCCAGCGCGTTCTTGAAGTAGGCATACGCGTTGAGCCGGTTGCGCACGAAATTGTTTTGCGTGCGCGTGACCTTGCCCGGCGCCCCGACGACGATGGAATTCGGCGGCACGATCGTACCTTCCTTCAGGAAGGTATGGCCGCCGATGATGCTGTTCTCGCCGATCACGCAGCCATCCATGATGGTGGAGTTGATGCCGACCAGGCAGTTGTCGCCGATGGTGCAGCCGTGAATGGTGCAGTGATGGGTGATCGAACAATGGCTGCCGATGATGGTATCGGTGCGGTCGCCGATGTGCAGCATCACGAAGTCCTGGATGTTGGTATACGCGCCGATCACGATCTGCTTGTGCTCGGCGCGCGCCACCACGTTGGCCCAGATCGACGCATGCTCCTCCACCGTCACCTTGCCGTACAGGTGGGCGGTTTCATGCACGTACGCTGGATTGCGCAGCACCACATCCGGTCCGAATACCGGCATCACACCTCCAGCCATTCCTTGCGGATACTGGCATTGTGCCGCAGGTCGTCCGGCGTGCCTTCGAACACGATCGAGCCGTGCCCCATCACGTAGACCCGCTGCGAAATCTCCAGCGCGATCGCCAGCTTCTGCTCCACCAGCAGCACCGAGATGCCGCGGTTCTTCAGCTCCTTCAGGTATTCCGCCACCAGGTCCACGATCTTCGGTGCCAGGCCTTCGGTCGGCTCGTCGATCATGATCAGGTCCGGGTCGCCCATCAGCGTACGGCACAGCGTCAGCATCTGCTGCTCGCCGCCGGACAGCACGCCCGCCGCGGTATGCTGCCGCTCACGCAGGCGCGGGAACAACTTGTACATGTCGTCCACGCTCCAGCGCGACTTCTTGCCTTTCTTCTCGCCCAGGATCAGGTTCTGCTCGACGGTGAGCGTCGGGAACACGTCGCGGTTTTCCGGCACGTAGCCGAGGCCCCTGTGCGCGATCTCGAAGGCTTTCAGGCCGGTGATTTCCTCACCCTTGAACTTGATCGAGCCTTCCACGTCGACGTGGCCCATCGTCGCTTTCACCGTGGTCGAGCGCCCCACCCCGTTGCGGCCCAGCAGGCTGACGATCTCCCCCTCGCCGACGTTCAGGTCCACCCCGTGCAGCACATGGCTCTTGCCGTAGTACGCATGCAGGTCCTTGATTTCGAGTATTGCCATTTTCCCCTCTCAACTGGTTATGCTGGCTCCACGGTCCGGCTGGCAGGCCGGACCGCTTCCGCGGGAGCAAGGCATGCCTTGCTAAACCCCCGCTTCAGCCACCGGTGCATGGCCGCCGAGGTAGGCTTCCTGCACTTTCTGGTTGTTGCGGATGTTGGCGGGCTTGTCGCAGGCGATCACCTCGCCATACACCACCACCGCGATCTTGTCGGCCAGGCCGAACACCACGCTCATGTCGTGCTCCACCATCAGTAGCGTCTTGCCGACGGTGACCTTGCGGATCAGCTCGACCGCCGCATCCGACTCGGAACGGCTCATGCCCGCCGTCGGCTCGTCCAGCAGGATCACGTCGGCACCGCCGGCAATGGTGATGCCGATTTCCAGCGCGCGCTGCTCCGCATAGGTAAGCAGCCCCGCCAGCGTGTCCCGGCGGCGGCGCAGGCCGATCTGCTCGAGCACCTGCTCGGCGCGCTCATGCGCATCCTTCAGGCCGTTCAGGCGATGCCAGAAGGAGTACTTGTAGCCGAGCGACCACAGCACCGCGCAGCGCAGGTTTTCATACACCGAAAGCCGGTGGAAGATGTTGGTGATCTGGAAGCTGCGCGACAGACCGCTGCGGTTGATCTCGAAGGGCTTGAGGCCAAGGATGCTCTTGCCGTTCAGCAGGATCTCACCGGACGATACCGGGAAGCGCCCCGAGATCAGGTTGAACAGCGTGGACTTGCCCGCGCCGTTGGGCCCGATGATGGCGAAGCGTTCGCCTTTGGGCACTTGCAGGTTGGCGCCGCGGATGATTTCGGACTTGCCGAAACTCTTGCGCACGTCTTTCAGTTCGAGGGCCAGCGCGCTCATGCCTCTGCCCTCCGGATCAGGTGTTCAATTTCGCTATTCACTTCGCCCCACACTCTCTGGAAAGACTTTTTCGCAAGCCAGAACGCGGCACCGCCAGCGGCGAGGAGCGCTCCGGCAACGAGCCACCCGGTCGGCTTCGCGGTATCGACGATAAAGCCGAACAGTTTCGTTTCGGTGCCGTTCACTGACTCCAGCGTCAGGTGATACATCATTTCGATCAACGCCACCAGCCCGAGCGCCGCCACCGCGCCGGTGATGCACACGGCGACCACTTGCGGCCAGATCTGCTTGTACTTGCCGTACTTGGCCACGCGCAGGTTCATCATGATGATGCTGGCGATGCCGCCCGGCGCATACATCACGATCAGGATGAAGAACACGCCGAGGTAGAGCTGCCAGGCCTTGGTGAAATCGGACAGCATCACGGTCAGGAATACGCCGATGATGGCGCCGATCATCGGGCCGAAGAAGAAGCCGACGCCGCCGATGAAGGTAAACAGCAGCACGCCGCCGGAACGCAGCGCGCTGACGTTTTCCGCAGTGACGATCTCGAAGTTGATCGCCGACAGCCCGCCGGAAATACCGGCGAAGAAACCCGACAGGATCAGGGTCAGATAGCGCGCCCACTGGGTATCGTAGCCGATGAATTCCACCCGCTCCGGATTGTCGCGCACCGCGTTGATGATGCGCCCGAGCGGGGTCTGCGTGAATGCGAACATGCCGATGGTGCTGATGAACAGCCATGCGGCGATCAGGTAATACACCTGGATCTGCGGGCCGAAGGTGACGCCGAGGAATTTCTCACCGTACACGCGATTGGTCGAGATGCCGCCTTCGCCGCCGAAGAAACCCGGGAACATCAGCGAGCAGGCAAACACCAGCTCGACGATGCCCAGCGTGATCATCGCGAACGTCGTGCCCGATTTCTTCGTCGTCACATAGCCGAACAGGATGCCGAAGAACATGCCGGCCAGGCCGCCGACCAGCGGAATCAGCGTGACCGGCATCCAGATCTGGCCGCCGGCGGCCATGTTCATCGCATGGATCGCGAAGAATGCGCCAAGGCCGGAATACACCGCGTGTCCGAAGGACAGCATGCCGCCCTGCCCGAGCAGCATGTTGTAGGACAGGCCGAAGATCATCACGGTGCCGATCTGCGACAGGATCGACAGCGACGCGCCGGAATTGAAGATCATAGGCGCGACGATCAGGATCAGCGCGAACAGGCCCCAGACGATCCAGCGCCCGAGGTTCACCGGCTTGTAGGTGAGGGTGTTTGTCATGGTCATCGTATTCATTGGATCAGCCCTCCCGCGTACCCATCAGACCGCGCGGCCTGAAGATAAGGATCAGCACCAGCAGCAGATACGGCATGATCGGCGCGACCTGCGAAATGGTGAGATTGAGCACCGGATAGCCGAAGGTATCCGGCGTGATCACGGCGCCGAAGCTCGTAAACAGCGTTGCGAAGGAGTGGTCGAGCGCAACCGCGAAGGTTTGCAGCACGCCGATCAGCAGCGACGCCAGCAAGGCGCCCGCCAGCGACCCCATGCCGCCGACCACCACGACCACGAAGATGATGCTTCCGACCGTCGCGGCCATGCCAGGCTCGGTGACGAAGGCGTTGCCGCCGATCACCCCCGCCAGGCCCGCCAGCGCGCAGCCGCCGCCGAACACCAGCATGAACACGCGCGGCACGTTATGGCCGAGCGACTCCACCATGTCGGGATGGGTCAGCGCCGCCTGGATCACGAGCCCGATCCGCGTCTTTGTCAGCACCAGGAAGATCGACACCAGCATCAGCACGGCGATCAGCATCATGAAGCCGCGGTAGATCGGGAACGTCGTCGTGTACAGGGTAAACAGCGGCCCGTCCAGTTCAGCCGGAATCGGATACGGAACCGCCGCGCGGCCCCAGATCAGTTGCACCAGTTCGACCAGCACGTAGGACAGGCCGAAGGTGAACAGCAATTCGGGAATGTGCCCGTACTTGTGCACCGAGCGCAGGCCGTAGCGTTCGACCACGGCGCCGATCACCCCCACCAGGAGCGGTGCGACGACCAGCGCCGGCCAGAAGCCGATCTTGATGCTGATCGCATAGGCAAAGTACGCGCCCAGCATGTAAAAGCTTGCGTGCGCGAAATTGAGCACGCCCATCATGCTGAAAATCAGCGTCAATCCGGAAGAAAGCATGAACAGCAGCAGACCGTAGCTCATGCCGTTCAGCAACGTGATTAAAGTAAACTCCACGAGGCACCCCTATAACTTACCTGTCACTTACGAATTCATGTACGACCGTACTATTTTTCGTCCGCAAAAAAGCAGCGTGCGGCGCCCGCCGACACGCTGCCTGCGTAGAAAAATCAGGACGGACGCTTCATCTGGCAGGAGGTCGGCTGCGCACCCACATGGGCGTCCAGCTTGACGTCGGTTTTCCAGCCAAAGCCGGTATTTTCCTGGTCATACTTCACATCCTTGCCGTTGACCTTGGTCCAGGTGGCGATGTACAACGGCTGCTGCAGCTGGTGGTCGGTCTTGCGCATCTCGACCTCGCCGTTCAGGCTGGGCACCTTCAGCCCCTCCATCGCCAGCGCCACCTTCACCGGGTCGGTCGACTTGGCCTGGGTGATCGCCTTGCCCAGCAATTGCAGGCCGGTATAGGTCTGGAGCACATAGTAGTCGTCGTTGTATTTCTTCTTGAAACCCTCGACGATATCCTTGCCGACGAACTTCTCGTTATTGACATTCCAGATGCCGACGTACTTCACGCGCTCGGCGCCGGCGGCGCCCATCGCGGTCGGCACCCCGGTGGTGGAGGCGTAATACGTATAGAAATTGGCTTCGAGGTTCGCATCGCGCGCCGCCTTGATCAGCAGCGCGAGGTCGGCGCCCCAGTTGCCGGTGATGATGGTATCCGCGCCGGAGGCCTTCATCTTCGCGACATAGGGTGCGAAGTCCTTCACCTGGCCGATCGGGTGCAGGTCGTCGCCGACGATCTGCACGTCGGGACGCTTGCGCTTCAGGTATTCCTTGGCCGCACGCGTGACCTGGTGGCCATGCGCATAGTTCTGGCCAATGATGTAGACCTTCTTGATGTTCTGGTTCTTCTCGATGAACGAGGTCAGCGCCTCCATCTTCTGGTCGGAATTCGCATCCAGACGGAAATGCCAGAAGCTGCACTTGCTGTTGGTCAGGTCCGGGTCGACCGCGGCGTAATTGATGAACACCACTTCCTTGCCCGGATTGCGCTCATTGTGCTTGTTGACGGCGTCGATCAGCGCCAGCGCGGCGCCGGAGCCGTTGCCCTGGATGATATAGCGGTAGCCCTGGTCGATCACGGTCTTGAGGACCGACAGCGACTCCTGCGGGCTTGCCTTGTTGTCGAATCCGACGACCTCGAACTTGTGCTCGCCGGCCCATTTCTCGGCGTTCGCCTTCTCGGCGATGAACTGCCAGCTCTTTAGAATGCCTTGGCCCACGGGAGCGAACGGTCCGGACAGCGGGTCGATGAACGCCATTCTTACCGTCTCCGCATGCGCGGTCATCGGCAACGCGAATGCGGCTGCAAGGGAAAGCGGGATGATCAGGGACTTGAATTGAGTAGCCATTGTCTCTTCCTTATAAATGTTATGTGGTTTACAGCATATCCATGGTTAAACCCAGTGTAAAGCGTTGATCAGCTGGTGTTCGTCATGTCTTTTCCCTCCACGCGTGGATCGATGATGTTACCTGCTGCTGCAGGAGTAAGCCCGCGCCGGGCATGGGGAAGGCCCGGGCATTCGACAGCGCGGCGGGGCATCCCCGGCCGGCGCTGCGCGCAAGGTAATTCAACGATGCTGTATTCGCTGCGCCGCAGCGAACTGCGGCATGGCCCCGCTTCGGCGCCATGCCGCGACCATCATGAACAACTGGTCAGGAGGGGCGTGCCGGACGCTTCATCTGGCACGAGGTCGGCTGGGTGGCCACGTAGCTTTCGATCTTCTGATCCATGCTCCAGCCATAGCCGGTATTTTCCTGGTCGTACTTGACCTTCTTGCCGTCCACCTTGGCCCAGGTGGAAATGTAGAGCGGCTGCTGCAGCTGGTGATCGACGGCGCGCATCTCGACCTCGCCGTTGATTGCCTTGACCTTCATGCCTTCCAGCGCGAACGCGACCTTCACCGGATCGGCCGAGTTGGTGTCCTTGGCCGCCTTGGTCACCATCTGGACGACGGTGTAGATATCCTGCACGTAGAAGTCGTCGTTGTACTTCTTCTTGAAGGCTTCGACGATTTCCTTGCCGGCGAAGGTCTCGTTGTTCGGGATCCAGTAGGCGACCTGCTTGACCATGCCCGCGGTGGCGCCGCCCATCGCGGTCGGAACACCCGAGGTGCCGGCGTAGTAGGTATAGAACTTGGCAGTCAGGCCCGCGTCCTTCGCGGCCTTGACCAGCAGTGCCAGGTCGGCGCCCCAGTTGCCGGTGATGACGGCATCGGCGCCGGAAGCCTTGATCTTCGCGACGTAGGGAGCGAAGTCCTTCACCGTGGCGATCGGGTGCAGGTCGTCGCCGACGATCTGCACGTCGGGGCGCTTGCGCTTCAGGTATTCCTTGGCGGCACGCGTGACCTGGTGGCCGTGCGCGTAGTTCTGGCCGATGATGTAGACCTTCTTCAGCTCCTGGTCCTTGGCCATGTAAGAGGTCAGCGCCTCCATCTTCATGTCGGAGTTGGCGTCGAAGCGGAAGTGCCAGAAGCTGCACTTGCTGTTGGTCAAATCGGGATCGATCGCAGAATAGTTCAGGAACACGATTTCCTTGCCCGGGTTGCGCTCGTTGTGCTTGTTGACGGCATCAACCAGTGCCAGCGCGACGCCGGAACCGTTGCCCTGGGCGATGTAGCGATAGCCCTGGTCGATCACCGTCTTGAGCTGATTCAGGGATTCCTGCGGGCTACCCTTGCCGTCGAAGGCGTTCACCTCGATGGTATGGTTGCCACCCCATTTTTGCTGGTTGGCCATTTCCGTGAACATGCGGAAGGTGTTCAGCTGGTTCTGGCCGATCGGTGCGAACGGGCCGGACATGGTTTCGATCATGGCGATCTTGATCGTGTCGGCCTGTGCCGGGGCGGCAAAAGCTGCGGCTACGGAGAATGCGAGAACGAGGGGACGCATCTTCATCATCATTTGTCTCTTTTCCTTTGGTGTAGTTGTTGAAACGATGGCTGATTGGCTTCTGTTCTTGTACATCAAACCCGCCGGGGACGTCTCCGCCCCGGCCGATATCCTTACGCGGTCGGCAGCTTGTACTCCTTGAACTGGTCACGAATGCGGTTCTTGAGCACCTTGCCGGTGGCGCCGATCGGCAGCGCGTCGACGAAGACCACGTCGTCCGGCGTCCACCACTTGGCGATCTTGCCCTCGAAGAACGTGATCAGTTCTTCCTTGCTGACCTCGGCACCCGGCTTCTTCACCACGACCAGCAGCGGGCGCTCGTCCCACTTCGGGTGGTGCACGCCGATGCAGGCGGCCTGCTGCACCGAGGGGTGCGCCATTGCAATGTTTTCCAGGTCGATCGACCCGATCCATTCGCCGCCCGACTTGATCACGTCCTTGCTGCGGTCGGTGATCTGCATGTAGCCGTCGGGGCTGATGGTGGCGACGTCGCCGGTGGGGAACCAGCCGTCCTGCAGCACATCCCCGCCCTCGCCCTTGAAGTAGCTGCTGATGATCCACGGACCGCGCACCAGCAGGTTGCCGTAGGTCTTGCCGTCCCAGGGCAATTCCTTGCCGTCGTCGCCGACGATCTTCATGTCAACGCCGAAGATCGCATGGCCCTGCTTTTCGAGCAGCGCCTGCTTCTGTTCCTCCGGCAGATCCAGGTGACGGCCCTGCAGCGTGCAGGCGGTGCCGAGCGGAGACATTTCCGTCATGCCCCACGCATGCACCACCTCGACGCCATACTGGTGGCGGAAGGTCTTCATCATTGCCGGCGGACAGGCGGAGCCGCCGATCACGGTGCGCTTGAAGGTGGAGAACTTGAGGTTGTTCTGGCCCACATAGGTGAGCAGGCCGAGCCAGACTGTCGGCACGCCGGCGGAGAAGGTCACCTTCTCCTGCTCGAACAGTTCATAGATCGACTTGCCGTCGAGCGCCGGTCCGGGGAAGACCATCTTGGCGCCGGTCAGCGGCACGGAATACGGCAGGCCCCAGGCGTTGACGTGGAACATCGGCACCACGGGCAGCACCGCATCGCGCGCCGAAACATTGAGCGCGTCCGGCATCGTCGATGCGTACGAATGCAGCACAGTGGAGCGGTGCGAATAGAGCGCCCCCTTCGGGTTGCCGGTAGTGCCTGAGGTGTAGCACAGGCTGGACGCCGAATTCTCGTCGAACATCGGCCACTCGAACTGGTCCGAGCTCTTCTCGATCAGGTCCTCGTAGCACATCAGGTTCGGGATCTTCGACTCGGCCGGCATGCGGTCGCGGTCGCACATCAGCACGAAGCCCTTGACCGTCTTGCAGTGTGCCGCGAAGGCCTCGACCAGCGGCACGAAGGTCAGGTCGAAATACAGGTACTGGTCTTCCGCATGGTTCACGATGTACGCGATCTGCTCGGGATGCAGGCGCGGGTTAATCGTGTGCATCACTGCGCCCGAACCGGAGATCGCGTAATACAGTTCCATGTGCCGGTAACCGTTCCACGCGAGCGTCGCGACGCGGTCGCCCAACTTCACGCCGAGGCCGGCCAGCGCATTGGCCATCTGGCGCGCGCGGCGGTGGCAGTCGCGATAGGTGTAGCGGTGGATATCACCCTCGACGCGGCGCGACACGATTTCGTTATCGCCGAAAAAACGGTCCGCATGTTGGATGATGCTGGAGATAAGCAATGGGCGGTCCATCATCTGGCCCATCAAGGGGCTCTTCGGGTACTGCGACATCCTGCCTCCTCGGGTGTGGTTAGAGTGTTGCCACTAAATTAGCAGTGATTTTTGAACGACCGTACGAAAACCGTCAATGACTTTCGATGGTGCGCCGCATCAATGTCACGTATGCGACGTTTCGCCCCGCACCGACAGCGTCCGGCGCTGTTCCAGAATACGTGATTACGCGGCGCAGCATCGCGTGCAGATCAAGCTTTGGTGAAAAGCGGACCGCGGGCGCGGGGAGCGCCCGCCACATGTCACGCGGCCTTCATTCAGGTCCGGTAGGACGGGTCGATGCGATCGAGACGGCGCAGCAGGCCCGGCCACGCAAGCATGCCGCCCTGCGCCTTGGTGACGGCCTTGGCCTGCTTCTGCGCCCCTTCGATGATCGCGTCGGGTATCGGGATGAGCTCGCCGCCGCCCGCCTGCGCCCTCACCTGGATCATGCACGCAGCCTCGAACACATACATGTTGAGGAAGGCATCCGCGATGGTCGGACCGAGCGTCAGCAGGCCGTGGTTGCGCAGCATCAAGAACGACTTGGCGCCGAGGTCGGCGACAAGCCGCGGCTTTTCATCGGCGTTCAGCGCCACGCCTTCGTATCCGTGATAAGCCAGGCTCGAGAGCACGAAGATCGACTGCTGCGACAGCGGCAGCAGTCCTGCCTTCTGCGCCGATACCGCCACACCGTTGACGCTATGCGTATGCAGCACGCACAGCGCGTCGTGGCGGACCGCGTGGATGGCGGAGTGGATCGTGAACCCGGCCGGGTTGACGGGGAACGGCGATTCATCCAGCTTGTTGCCGTCGAGGTCGATCTTCACCAGCGAGGAGGCGGTGATTTCATCGAACATCAAGCCGTAGGGATTGATCAGGAACTGGTCGTCGGTGCCCGGCACGCGCGCGGTGATATGGGTGAAGATCAGGTCGCTCCAGCCGAACTGCGCGACGAGGCGGTAGCATGCGGCGAGGTCGGTGCGGACCTGCCATTCCTCCGGAGAAACCCGGTCTTGCAAGGATGGGATCGCCAGCTTTTCGGGGGCGTTCATGTGGGGTCTCCTCTTCTCTGTCAAAATAAGGTGCCGGTTTCGGCAGTCGAATGGCTTTGCAGTATCGGCACACCACGTTCCGCAACACTGTCAACTTCTTAACAATCGCTATGGCTATCCGTGCTGTCACTGACATCGATAAAAGCGCCCTGCTTCGCATGTCATGGCTCTCTGGCTTTCCTGATGATGTCATTGCCGATGCCGCCGCCTGCGGCAGCCTGCGCATGTTGGAAGGCGGCACGCTGCTGCATGCGCGCGGCGCCGAGGCGGACGGCTTCTACACCATCGCCAGCGGCTCGGTCCGCTTCACGAGGACAACCGCGGACGGCCACGCGACCACCATCGGCGTGCTCGACGCGCCCAACAGCTTCGGCGAGATTTCGCTGTTCGATGGCCTTCCGCGCTCGCACGACGGCTACGCGGTCGGGCCGACCGTCGTGCTGTTCCATGCGAAGAGCGATTTCCTGCACCTGCTGGCCCGCCACCCGTCGATCTACGCGCGCTTCGCAAAAATGCTCAGCCTGCGCCTGCGCGCCACCTTCGACCTGGTGGAAGAAGCCGCGGTGTCGCCGCTGCAGCAGCGGCTGGCGCGCCGACTGCTCGAACTGGCGCACCTGCGCCCCTCGGCAATGAATGCGGCAACGAACACGCGCGGCCGCGAGGTGCCGCTCACGCAGGAAGAACTCGGGCAGCTCCTGGGCAAGTCGCGCCAGAGCATTTCGAAGACCCTGCATGTATGGGAACAAAACGGGTTGATACAGACCAAATATGGCCGTGTCTCGATCAAGCAACCCGACGCGCTGCGCAAGCTCGCCTATCCCGAAGCCGAGCGCGTACCGCGCAAGACCAGCGCCGCCGCCCGCTAGCGCGCGCAGCAAGGATATTTCATGAACGCACCCGAGAACCCCGTCCGCCGCCTCGCGGCAGATGCCCTGTCATTCGAAAACTCATATGCCTCGCTGCCGCCCGACTTCTATACGCGGCTGCGTCCCACGCCGGTACCCGACCCCTGCCTGGTCGGCGCCAGCGCTGCCGCCGCGCAACTGATCCATCTCGATCCGGCCGAGTTCGCACAGGACAGCTTCGTGCAGGCCTTCGCCGGCAATCGCCTCCTGCCTGGTTCGATTCCGCTGGCGGCGGTTTATTCCGGCCATCAATTCGGTGTCTGGGCCGGACAGCTCGGCGACGGCCGCGCCATCCTGCTGGGCGACGTGCCGGCTGCCGGGCCGTCGGAAGACAATCCCTCCGGCCGCATCGAGGTGCAACTGAAGGGATCAGGCCTGACGCCGTATTCGCGCATGGGCGACGGCCGCGCGGTGCTGCGCTCGTCGATCCGCGAATTCCTTTGCTCGGAAGCGATGGCCGCGCTCGGCATCCCCACCTCGCGCGCGTTGTGCGTGGTGGGCACTGACATGCCGGTGATGCGCGAGTCGCTGGAAACCGGCGCGATCGCCACCCGCATGGCGCCGACCTTCATCCGCTTCGGCTCCTTCGAGCACTGGTTTTACAACAACCGCAAGGATGCGCTGCAGACGCTCGCCGACTATGTGATCGACCGCTTCTATCCGGCCCTGCGCGCCGCCGCCAATCCCTACCAGGCGCTGCTGGCCGAGGTCACGCGGCGCACCGCCGAACTGATCGCGCAATGGCAGGCAGTCGGCTTCATGCATGGCGTGATGAATACCGACAACATGTCCATCCTTGGCCTGACCATCGACTACGGCCCCTTCGGGTTCATGGAAGCGTTCGATGCGCGCCACATCTGCAACCACAGCGATTACCAGGGCCGGTATGCGTACCAGATGCAGCCGCGCATCGGCCAGTGGAACTGCTTTGCGCTCGGCCAGGCGCTGCTGCCGCTGATCGGCGAGGTCGAGGACGCGCAGGCGGCGCTGGAGGGGTACAAGCCGGCATACGACGCGAAGCTGGAGGCGCTGCTGCACGCGAAGCTGGGCCTGCGTGCGGCGCAGGCGGACGATGGCGCGCTGATCGATGCGATGTTCGCGCTGATGCAGGACAACCACGTCGACTTCACCCAGTTCTTCCGGCGCCTGGGAGATCTGGAGGTCGACAACCCGGCGTCCGACGAACCGCTGCGCGACCTGTTCATCGACCGTCCCGCATTCGATGCCTGGGCCGCGCAGTACCGGCAACGGCTGAAGCAGGAAAACAGCGTGGATGCCGCGCGCCGGCCCGCAATGCATAGCGTCAACCCGAAATATGTACTTCGCAATTACCTTGCACAAGTGGCGATAGAAAAGGCGCAAAATAAGGATTTTTCTGAAGTTGACAAATTGCTCACGATTCTTGAAAAACCCTTCGACGAGCAGCCGGAGAACGACCGCTACGCCGAACTGCCGCCCGACTGGGCAAGCCATCTGGAAGTGAGTTGCTCATCATGATGAACAAGGTAACCAAGTCCGACGCCGAATGGCGCGCAGAGCTCGACCCCATGGAGTACAAGGTCACGCGCGAGGCGGCGACCGAGCGCGCCTTCACCGGCCGCTACTGGGATCACCACGAGCATGGCATCTATACCTGCGTCTGCTGCGGCACGCCGCTGTTTGAATCGGACGCCAAGTTCGACTCGGGCTGCGGCTGGCCGAGTTATTTCAAGCCCCTCAACCCCGAGCACGTCGCCGAGCGCGTTGACCGCAGTCATGGCATGATACGCACCGAAATCCTGTGCAATGTATGCGATGCGCATCTCGGCCACGTCTTTCCTGACGGACCGCCGCCGACCGGCCTGCGCTATTGCATCAATTCCGCGGCACTGCGTTTCGATCCCAGCAACTGAAGGATAACTATCGATGAAGTTCCTGTTCGACCTGTTTCCGGTCATTCTCTTCTTCGCCATGTTCAAGTGGGGCGAAGCCAACCCCGACGCGGCCCTGGCGCTCGCGCAGAAATTCCTGAGCGGCGTGGTCGCCGGCGGTGAAGCGAGCGCGGCCCAGGCGCCGATCATGCTCGCCACCGGCATCGCGATCGTCGCCACCTTTGCCCAGATCGGCTACCTGCTGCTGCGCGGCCGCAAGGTCGACACCATGCTCTGGGTTTCGCTCGCGATCATCACCTTGTTCGGCGGTGCCACCATCTATTTCCACAACGAGACATTCATCAAGTGGAAGCCGACGGTTCTCTACTGGCTCTTTGGCGCCGCATTGCTGTTCGCGCAGCTGGCGCTCGGCAGGAACCTGATCCGCCTGATGATGGAAAAGCAGATTACGCTGCCCGATGATGTCTGGCAAAAACTCAATTTGTCCTGGGCCGGATTCTTCAGCGTCATGGGCCTGGTCAACCTGTATGTCGCCTACACGTTCCCGACGGCGTTCTGGGTCAACTTCAAACTGTTCGGCTTTACCGGGATGATGATCGCCTTCGTCATCGCGCAAAGCATGTTCCTGTCGAAATATGTGAAGGATTCGCGATGAGCGAACGCATCGAAAAAATCCGGAGCCGGCTGACCGCAACTTTTGCGCCGGTGGAATGTCAATTGGTGGATGATTCGCACCTGCATGCCGGCCATGCAGGCGCTGCCTCGGGCGCAGGTCATTACAGCGTGCGCCTGGTTTCCGACCGTTTTGATGGGTTAAATCGCGTGGCGCGCCACCGCCTGGTGTATGATTGCCTCCGCGACATGATGACCAGCGACATACACGCTCTCAACATCATTGCACTGGCGCCGTCGGAAGTATCACAATAATGATTGATGCGCCCCGTTTTTAACCTTCCATCCTCTGTAATTAGGAACGAATAATGACTTTGAAACCCGCTCGCTTGCTGATGCTGCTTGTTGCCGCAGTCGCATTGCCCGCCTTCGCACAGAACCTCGCAGTGGTGAACGGCAAGCCCGTGCCCTCCTCCCGCGCCGACGCGATGGTCAAGCAGCTTGCCGCGCAGGGCCAGCCCGACACGCCGCAACTGCGCGCAATGGTCAAGGAAGAGCTGATCAACCGCGAGATTCTGATCCAGGAAGCCGACAAGCTGGGCCTGTCGAATTCGCCGGACGTCAAGAACCAGGTGGAGATTGCCCGCCAGTCGATCGCCATCCGCGCGCTGGTCCAGGACTACCTGAAGAAGAACCCGGTCAAGGACGCCGAGATCCAGGCCGAATACGACAAGTTCAAGGCGCAGGCCGGCGACAAGGAATACCACGCCCGTCACATCCTGGTGGACAAGGAAGACGAAGCCAAGGCCATCATCACCAAGCTCAAGGGCGGCGCCAAGTTCGAGGACCTCGCCAAGCAATCCAAGGATCCGGGCTCCGCTGCCAACGGTGGCGACCTCGACTGGGCATCCCCGGCCTCCTTCGTGAAGCCGTTCTCCGACGCGATGGTCGGCCTGCAGAAGGGCCAGATCACCGAAACCCCGGTCAAGACCCAGTACGGCTACCACGTGATCAAGCTGGAAGATGTGCGCGCCGCAAAGCTGCCGCCTCTGGAAGAGGTCAAGCCGCAGATCGCGGAATCGCTGCAGCAGAAGAAGCTGCAGGCTTTCCAGGACGACCTGCGCAAGAAGGCGAAGATCCAGTAAGCCTGGTCCGCATGAATAAAAAAAGCCGCGCATTGCGCGGCTTTTTTATTGTCCCGGCGTCGCCCGCCTGCTGCGTCCGGCGCAGGCGGGGCCGGGCTTCTCCGGCATTCCCGCTTGCGCCGCAACGTCGGCCGCTCGCGCTACGCGGCGCGCATCATCCCACCCACTTCCGCGCATTGCGGAACATGCGCATCCACGGCGAATACTCGCCCCAGTTATCCGGATGCCAGGAGTGCTGCACCGTGCGGAATACCCGTTCCGCATGCGGCATCAGCACGGTAAAACGGCCGTCCGGCGTCGTCACCGAAGTGATGCCGCGCGGCGACCCGTTCGGGTTGTACGGATAGGACTCGGTCGCCTGACCCTTGTTGTCGATCCAGCGCATCGCGGCGATCGCGCGGTCGATGTTTCCAGTCTGCGAGAAGTCCGCATAGCCTTCGCCGTGCGCCACCGCGATCGGGCTCTGGGTGCCGGCCATCCCGTTGAAGAAGATCGACGGCGAATCCAGCACCTCCACCATCGCGAATCGCGCTTCGAACTGTTCCGACTTGTTGCGGGTGAACTTCGGCCAGTCCTGGGCGCCAGGGATGATGGATTTCAGGTTGCTCATCATCTGGCAGCCGTTGCAGATGCCGAGCGCAAAGGTATCGCCGCGGTTGAAGAAGCCGGCGAACTGCTCGGCCAGCTTCGCGTTGAACAGGATGGTCTTGGCCCATCCTTCGCCCGCCCCCAGCACGTCGCCGTAGGAGAAACCGCCGACCGCGATGAAGCCCTTGAAATCGTCCAGCCGCGCGCGGCCGGCAATCAGGTCGCTCATGTGCACATCGACCGCCTCGAAGCCGGACTTGTGCATCACGTACGCGGTCTCCACATGCGAATTCACGCCCTGCTCGCGCAGGATCGCGACGCGCGGTTTGCTGCCGGTGCCGATGTACGGCGCGGCAATGTCTTCCTGCGGATCGAAGGCCAGCTTCGGCGTCATGCCGGGATCGGCGGCGTCCAAGATGCGGTCGTATTCGGCATCGGCGCAGGCCGGGTTGTCGCGCAGCCGCGCAATGCGCCAGCTGGTTTCGCTCCACAGGCGCTGCAGCTCGACGCGCGGCTGCTGGTAGACCACTCTCGCGTCGCGCGTGAACTCGATCGCATCGCGGTCGTTCAGCTTGCCGATGATGTGGCTGCAGGCGCCGAGCTTGAACGCGCGCAGCACGTTCATCACATCCGACTTCTGCTCCGCCCGGACCTGGATCACCGCGCCCAGCTCTTCGCTGAACAGGCAGCGCAGCGTCATGTCGTTGCGCCGCTCGGCGACCTGGCCGGCCCAGTTCTTCGCCTCGCCGGAGTCGGATGCATGCTCGCCTTCCATGGTCAGGATGTCGAGGTTCACCGACAGGCCGGTGCGGCCGGCGAACGCCATTTCGCACAGCGTCGTGTACAGGCCGCCGTCGGAACGATCGTGGTAGGCGAGCAGCTTGCGCTCCGCGTTCAGTTGCTGGATCGCGTTGAAGAAGGCTTTCAGGTCTTCCGGATTGTCGACGTCCGGCGTATCGTTGCCGATCTGCTGCATCACCTGCGCCAGCGCCGACGCGCCCATCCGGTTCCTGCCACGGCCGAGGTCGATCAGGATCAGTGCCGTTTCGCCCTGGTCCGTGCGCAACTGCGGCGTCAGCGCCAGGCGCACATCGGGCACCGGCGCGAACGCCGACACGATCAGCGATACCGGCGAAACCACTTCCTTGCTGCCTTCCGCATCCTTCCAGGTGGTGCGCATCGACAGCGAATCCTTGCCCACCGGGATGCTGATGCCGAGCGCCGGGCACAACTCCATGCCGACCGCCTTCACCGTGTCGAACAGCGCGGCATCCTGCCCCGGCTGTCCGCAGGCCGCCATCCAGTTGGCCGACAGCTTGATGTCGGAGATGTCGGCGATCGGCGCGGCGGCAATGTTGGTGATCGCCTCGCCCACCGCCATGCGGCCGGAGGCGGCGGCATCGATCACCGCAACCGGCGTGCGCTCGCCCATTGCCATCGCTTCGCCGAGATAGCCGTCGAAACTCATCGTGGTCACCGCACAGTCCGCGACCGGCACCTGCCACGGCCCGACCATCTGGTCGCGCACCGTGGTCGCGCCCACCGTCCGGTCGCCGATGGTGATCAGGAAGGACTTGTCCGCCACCGTGGGCAGGCGCAGCACGCGCTGCGCCACATCCGCCAGTTCCATGCCGGTCAGGTCGACCGGCGGATAATCGTTTTTCACATGCGCGACGTCGCGGTGCATCTTCGGCGGCTTGCCGAGCAGGACATCCATCGGCATGTCGACCGGATAGTTGTCATGTTCCGGATCGATCACCTTCAGCTGGCGCTCTTCGGTCGCCACCCCGACCACCGCGAACGGGCAGCGCTCGCGATCGCACAGGTAGCGGAACAACTCGAGGCTCTGCGGCGAAATCGCCAGCACATAGCGTTCCTGCGACTCGTTGCTCCAGATTTCCTTGGGCGCCATGCCGCTCTCTTCCAGCGGCACCTTGCGCAGGTCGAACACCGCGCCGCGCTTGGCGTCATTGGTCAGCTCGGGGAAGGCATTGGACAGGCCGCCGGCGCCGACGTCATGAATGGACAGCACCGGATTGTCGTCGCCCATTGCCCAGCACGCATTGATGACTTCCTGCGCGCGGCGCTCCATTTCCGGGTTGCCGCGCTGCACCGAGTCGAAATCCAGGTCAGCGGTATTGGTGCCGGTCGCCATCGAGGAGGCGGCGCCGCCGCCCATGCCGATGCGCATGCCCGGGCCGCCGAGCTGGATCAGCAGGCTGCCCACCGGCAGCTCCTGCTTTTTCGTATGCTTGGCCGAGATGTTGCCCATCCCGCCCGCAATCATGATCGGCTTGTGATAGCCGTAGACCTTGCCCGCGACGTTCTGCTCGTAGGTGCGGAAATAACCGGCGAGATTGGGCCGGCCGAACTCGTTGTTGAACGCGGCGCCGCCGATCGGGCCGTCGATCATGATCTGCAGCGGCGACGCGATGCGGTCCGGCTTGCCGTAGATGCCGCACTGGCCGCGCGCTTCGCGCTGCGCCAGCGGTTCGGTCGCGTCGCGCGCGTTTTCCCACGGCTGTACCGCGTGGGTGAGCATCAGGTTGGAGACGGTGAAGCCGGTCAGGCCCGCCTTCGGTTTGGCGCCGCGGCCGGTTGCGCCTTCGTCGCGGATCTCGCCGCCGGCGCCGGTCGACGCGCCGGGAAAGGGCGAGATCGCGGTCGGGTGGTTGTGCGTTTCCACCTTCATCAGGATGTGCGTGAGTTCTTCCGACTCCTGGTAGACGTTGCCGTTCTTCGCGCCGTTCGGATAGAAGCGCATCACCGTGCCGCCCTCGATGACGGACGAATTATCGCTGTACGCAACCACCGTGCCCTTCGGGTTCAGCTGGTGGGTGTTGCGGATCATCGCGAACAGTGACTTGTCCTGCTTCTCGCCGTCGATGGTCCAGTCGGCGTTGAAGATCTTGTGGCGGCAGTGTTCGCTGTTGGCCTGCGCGAACATCATCAGCTCGACATCGGTCGGATTGCGCTTTGCCTGGGTGAATGCATTGAGCAGGTAATCGATCTCGTCGTCCGACAGCGCCAGGCCAAGACCGGTATTCGCACTGACCAGCGCGTCGCGGCCGCCGGCGAGCACATCGACGAATTCCAGCGGCCTGGCTTCCAGCTCGCGGAACAGGCCGGCTGCGTCGTTCGCATCGCGCAGCACGGTCTCGATCATGCGGTCGTGCAGCAGGGCGGCCACTTCCTGGGCCGCGCTGTCCGAAAGTTTCTTCGCGCCGCCGAGCAGGCCCGATTTCAGCCGCACCCGGTAGGACACGCCGCGCTCGACGCGGTGGATATGGGTCATGCCGCAGTTGTGCACGATGTCGGTCGCCTTGCTGGCCCAGGGCGAAATCGTGCCGAAGCGCGGGATCACCACGAACTGCTCACCCTCTTCCGCGGCAGCGAAAGGTTCACCATAGGTCAGCAATGCATTGAGGCGGCCGATCTCATCCTGGCTGGGAGCGGCGGCGGCATCGACAAAATGCAGGAAACGCCCGCTCACGCCGACGATGGCCGGCTCGACTGCTTGCAGTTGTGACAAAAGACGCTGGGTACGGAAGGCAGACAGGGCGTTGGAGCCCGGCAGAATCAACATGGCGGCAAGAGAATTGATGCGGCGCGCGCCTGCCGGAACGCTCCGGCGCAGCTGCTGGGCCACTGGTTAAATCGGAAACCGCGATTATACCGCGACGCCGCATCATGGCAGCTTGTCAATGCACCACGGCGGCGCCTTGACCCGGGTTCGCATGAAGGGCGGCAAGGCTTCATGAAAATCCGCCCGGTATGCTATTGTTGCCGGGCCAAGTCAATCTGGAAACCATCGTCCTGCCGCATGAACCCGCTCACCGCCAAATCGATCCCCGCCCTCGCCCGCTACTCCCGTTATTCGCTGGTGGAAATCAGCCTGGAGGAAGCCGAAAAATCGAGGTCCGTATTCACCCGGCTCTATCCCGAGGCCGCCCGCGCGGCCGGCGAACATGCTGACCGGATGCGCGCCGCAGGCGTCGAGGTATCGCCGCTCGCCGGGCTTTCCGTCTCGATCAAGGACCTGATCGACGTCGCCGGCGAAACCACGCTGGCCGGTTCGACGGTACTGCGCGGCGCGGCGCCGGCGAAATCGGATGCGCCGGTGGTCAAGCGCCTGCGCATTGCCGGCGCGGCGATCATCGGCAAGACCAACATGACGGAATTCGCGTTCTCCGGCGTCGGCATCAATCCGCACTACGGCACGCCGGCCAATCCGGCGGACAAGGAAGTGGCGCGCATTCCGGGCGGTTCCTCCTCGGGCGCCGCGGTGTCGGTCGCCACCGGGCTGTGCGTGGCCGCGATCGGTTCGGACACCGGCGGCTCGATCCGCATTCCGGCCGCGCTGTGCGGCATCGTCGGCTTCAAATCGACCGCGCGCCGCGTCCCAACGACGGGCGCGCTGCCGTTGTCGACGACGCTCGACACGGTGTGCGCGATGACACGCTCGGTCGATGACTGCATCCTGGTCGACAGCATCATCGCCGACAATCCCCTGAGCATTCCCGAGCTGCCGCTGGCGGGCGTGCGCCTCGCGGTACCTCAGACCGTGATGCTCGACGGCCTCGATCCGCATGTCGCCGCGTCGTTTGCCAGCGCGCTGTCGCGCCTGTCAGCCGCCGGCGCAAAGATCGTCGACGCGCCGTTTGCGTTGCTGCGCGAAGCGGCGGACCTCAACAAATTCTCCGGCCCCGAATCCTTCGCCTGGCACCGCGCCATGCTCGCAGAGCGCGAGGCGGAATACGATTTCCGGGTTGCCAAGCGGATCAAGATGGGCGCAACGGTGCTGGCGGCCGACTACATCGACCTGCATCGCCGCCGGCGCGACTGGGTCGCCCGCATGGAAGATGCGCTCGGCCCATTCGACTCGCTGATCATGCCGACCGTGCCGCTGGTCGCGCCGCCGATCGCGGAGCTGGAAGCGTCGGAGGAAACGTTCTTCAAGGCCAACGGCCTGCTGCTCCGCAATCCGTCCACCATCAACCTGCTCGACGGCTGCGCAGTCTCGCTGCCCTGCCACGAGGATGGCACGCTGCCGGTCGGCCTGATGGTCGCCGGTCCGGCAATGGCCGACCGCAAGATCCTCGCGGTAGCGCGCGCGATCGAGCACACCCTGCGGCCGCAATGAAAAAAGGCGTGAGCGCCGCTCACGCCTTTTTCCCGATGTCGCCGTCTTTCCTTGCGCGTGGATCGGCTGCCGGACATTCCCGCCGCCGCAGCTGCACCGTTTGCTATCATCCGTTCTGTCGTTTTCTTCCGCGCACCCACGATGCTTCGTCTGCCCCTCTCATTGCTCGTCCGTCCGTTGATCGCCATCGCTGCGCTCGCAGTTGTCCATGCCCGCGCCGAGCCGCCTTGCAACCGCGCGGTACCGGTCGAGGAAAAGTGCGAAATTGCGTTGTCCGAGCTGCATCCCACGCAATCGGCCGTCGGCATGATCCAGGTCGAGGAGCGCGCCGCGCGCATGCAGGGCGAAACCGACTTCATCAAGTACACGCGCCAGCGGCCGGTGCCGGTGGTGGAGGCGCCGGACGGCGCTTTCTACCTGACCGACAGCCATCATCTTGTCAGCGTCCTGTCCCGTATCGGCGCCACCAGGGTCACCGCCCGCATCATTGGCCGTTTCGACAATCCGGACACCTTCTGGCAGGAGATGGAAACACGCCGCTGGGTCTATCTGTTCGACCCGAAGGGCAACCCGATTCCACCTTCCGCGCTGCCCAGGCGCATTACCGATATGGCCGATGATCCCTACCGCGCGCTTGCCGGCTATGCAGAGGATGCCGGCTACTTCCATAAAACCGACGCGTACTTCATGGAGTTTCACTGGGCGCGCTATTTCGGCTCGCGCATGGACTGGCGCCCGGTGCACCGGATGAACCTGCTGGAAGCGCTGCAGGCCGCCGAACGCCTGGCGTGCGAGCCGCAGGCAAAGGATCTGCCGGGCTATGCCGGGCCTTGTCGACCGTAATTTCATTGTTTCATCGTCAGGCTGCGAGGAAACGGCGGCTCGCGCAATCGTCGGGACCGCGGGTAAGTTTCCTGGCAAGTTTAGCGGCAAAGATAACGCCGCCGCGCGAAAAAACCGCCGGGTCGCAGCCCGGGACGTATCGCACTACGGCCGCGACGGAATAAAATGACGCCTCGAACTAGAAATGTGTCCGGCGGTCTACATTTCCCGGACACGCGGCTGCCTGCTCGCCGTATGATTCCCAGATGTATTCGTACCGCGACAGCGGCTCATCGCAATCAGGTTAATCCGTGACACAAAAACAAATCGCAGTGGTCGGCGGCGGCGTCGTCGGTGTCTGCACCGCCTACTTTCTCGCCCAGGCTGGCCACGAGGTATCCGTCATTGAACGGCACCAGAACGTGGCGCAGGAGGCGAGCTTTGCGCATGCCGGCATCGTCTCGCCCGGCTATTCCACGCCCTGGACGGTACCGGGCATGCCGCGCAAGATACTGTCGCATCTTTTCAAGTCGGAGGCCGCGGTAAGCGTCAAGCCGACGTTCGACCGGGCGATGTGGCGCTGGGTGCGCCGCTGGCTGTCCGAGTACGAGCTGGAGCGCTACCGCATCAACAGCGAGCGCATGCAGCGCATGGCCTACTACAGCCGCGACATCCTGCGCCAGCTGAGCGAGTACTACCAGCTCGATTACGAGCAGACCCGGGGCGTGCTGCAGCTGCTGCGCACCGAAAAGGACCGCAAGCTGGCCGAACCGGCGCTGGCGCTGCTGGCGGAAAACGAGGTGCCGCACCAGGTGCTGGACCCGGAGGGCGTACGCGCGATCGAACCCGCGCTCGCGTCGAACACGCCGCTCGCCGGCGGCATCTACCTGCCCGAGGACGAAGCCGGCAACTGCCCGTTGTTCACCAAGCGCCTGAAACAGATCGCCGGCACGGCCGGCGTGCAGTTCCACTTCACCAGCACGGTGCGCGCGATCGAGCCTGAATCGCGCGGCGTCGCGCTGCAGATCGACGACGGCCGGTATGCAGCCGACGCGGTGGTGATCGCCGCCGGCATCGACAGCGTCGGCTTGCTCAAGGCGCTCGGCATCGAGGTGCCGATCTACCCGGTCAAGGGCTATTCCGCGACGGCGCTGATCAAGAATTTCGACCGCGCGCCGCAGTCGGCGCTGATGGACGAGGCCTACAAGGTTGCCATCACGCGGCTCGGCGGCCGCATCCGCATCGCCGGGACCGCCGAACTCGGGGCCAGATCGGATGAACTGCGCGAGCGGGCGCTGCGCACGCTGGTCAAGGTCGGCGGCGACTGGTTTCCGGATGCCGCGAACTATGCGCAGGCCAACTTCTGGTGCGGCACCCGTCCGATGCTGCCGGACGGTCCGCCCCTGATCGGCGCGACGCCGATCCGCAACGTGTATGTCAACATCGGCCACGGTTCCTGCGGCTGGGCGATGGCGGCCGGGTGCGGCAAGGCGCTCGCCGACATCATCTCGGGCCATGCGCCGGATATCGATATCGACGGCCTGACAATGGCGCGCTATGGATAGGGTCGGTTGCGTGGTGATCGGCGCCGGCGTCGTCGGCCTTGCGATCGCACGCGAGCTCGCGCGCCAGGGGCGGGAGGTGCTGGTGGTCGAGCGGCATGGCGCCATCGGCGTGGAAACCAGTTCCCGCAACAGCGAAGTCATCCATGCCGGCCTTTATTACCCGACCGGCAGCCTGAAAGCGCGCCTGTGCGTTGAAGGCCGGGACATGTTGTACCGCTACTGCGGGGAGCGCGGCGTTCCGTACCGGCGCTGCGGCAAGCTGGTGGTCGCAACGTCCGGTTCTCAACTGCCGGAACTCGACGCTATCCACGCGCAGGCTCATGCGAACGGCTGTGCCGAAGTGCGGCGCCTGAGTGCCGACCAGGCGCGCTCGATGGAGCCCGCACTGTCCTGCGTCGCGGCCCTGCTGTCACCCGCAACCGGCATCATCGACAGCCATGCCTACATGCTCGCGCTGCAGGGCGATGCGGAAAACGCCGGCGCATTGTTTGCGTTCGACAGCGCCGTGACAGGCGCGCAAATGCTGGATGACGGCATCGCCCTCGCGGTGCGCGCCGGCGACGGCACGCAAACCGAGCTGCACGCGGAACGCGTCGTCAATTGCGGGGGATTGTGGGCGCCGCGGATTGCGTCGCGGATCGACGGGCTCGACCAGGCCGCCACGCCAGGGGCGTGGTTCGCGAAGGGAAACTACTTTTCGCTGTCCGGCAAGGCGCCGTTCTCGCACCTGATCTATCCGGTACCCGAACCCGGCGGGCTCGGCGTGCACCTGACGCTTGACCTTGGCGGCCAGGCGCGCTTCGGCCCGGACGTCGAATGGCTGGAGGCGCCGCAGGACGACATCGATTACGCCGTGGATGCACGGCGCGCCGCAGGCTTTTACCGGGAAATCCGCGCCTACTGGCCTGCGCTCGCCGACGGCGCGCTGCAGCCTGCGTACGCGGGCGTGCGCCCGAAGATCGCGCCGCCGGGCACGCGGACGGAAGACTTCCGCTTTTCCAACCACGGCAACCCGCACTACCTCGGGCTGTACGGCATCGAGTCGCCGGGCCTGACCGCCTCGCTGGCGATTGCGCGGCACGCGGCGGACCTGCTGGCCCGCTGAGCCTGCCGCTTCACGCTTTCTTTACGAAGCGACCAGGAAGTCGATCACGATCTCGCCGGGTTCGCGCTTGACATATGCCATCTTGATGCGCGGGCCGAAGATGTTGTCGATCTGAGCCAGCAGCGGCAACGGATCGTGGTCATTGCAGAAGCGCATCGTCTCTCCCGGCTCCAGCGAGTCGAGTGCGCCGAAAATCGCCGCATGACGGAAACGCTTCGCGACGCCGCGCGCGTCGAAGGGATAAATACCGCCGGAAACTACCGGACGAGAACAATCGTGAGGCATGTCGACTCCTTCATCAAAAAAATTCGGTACGGCCCCTGCTCTCTTCCCTTTCAGAGCCCGCGCTTCTTAAGATTCATAATAAATGAATCTTTAACCCGAGGCAACCAATCACCTGCGCGCGGCAGGGTTAATTCGCATAAAATCAGACGAAAACAACACTCCTTTCCGTCCGCAGGTTTTCCACGTCAAGCCCATGCCGCAAGCGCTCTACACCGTATCGGAGATTCGCGAAATCGAACGCGAAAGTCTTGCCAGCCTGCCGCCGGGTACGCTGATGCAGCGCGCCGGCAAGGCGACTGCGCGCGCCGCGCTCGGCCTGCTGCATGCATCACCCGCCGATGCGCGCGTGCTTGTCCTGGCCGGGCCGGGAAACAATGGCGGCGACGCGCTCGAAGCGGCAGCCTCGCTTGCGGAAAACGGCGTGGATGTCACCGTGCTGCTGTGCGCAGACAGCGGCCGCCTGCCAGCCGATGCTTGCCGCGCGCTGCAACGCGCACGAAGCGGCAACGTCCGTTTCGCCGACGCCAGCACCGAGTCCGTACAGTCCGGCGCATGGACGCTTGCGATCGATGGCTTGTTCGGTATCGGCCTCGCCCGTCCGGTTTCCGGTTTGCACCGAACGCTGGCCGATGCCATCAACGCGCTCTGCTGCCCGGTGCTCGCCATCGACGTGCCGAGCGGGCTGGATGCGGATACCGGCGGCATCGTCGGGGATGACGGGATCGCGGTGCGCGCCACGCATACGATCACCTTCATCGCCGACAAGCCGGGCCTGCATACGCTTGATGGCCGCGACCATGCCGGCGAGGTGACAGTCTGCGATCTCGATATCGACGCACGCCATTTCAGGCCGGCGCGCATGCACCTGAACGATCCCGCGCTGTTCGCCGCCTGCCTGAAGAAACGCCCGCACAATTCGCACAAGGGAAGTTATGGCGACGTGATCGTGGTCGGCGGCGCGCAGGGAATGGCCGGCGCCCCGCTGCTGGCCGCACAGGCGGCTGCCAAGTGCGGCGCCGGGCGGGTGTACGCCGCCTTCATCGGCGACGCGCCTACTCACGACAGCATGCATCCGGAACTGATGTGCCGCAGCGCCGCCGATTTCGACCTCTCGGCGGCCACGCTGGTCGCAGGCCCTGGCATGGGCACCGGGCGCCTGGCCGGCGACATGCTTGCCCGCCTGCTGGCGGCACCCGCGCCGCTCGTGCTCGACGCCGACGCACTCAACCTGATCGCCGCCGAACCAGGCCTGCAGCATCCGCTCCGAACCCGCGGCGGGGGCACGGTAATGACGCCGCACCCGCTCGAAGCGGCACGCCTGCTGCAGTCGTCGACGAAAGAGGTCCAGTCCGACCGGCTGGCCGCTGCCGCCCGCATTGCGCAGCGCTTCGGCGCGGTGGTGGTACTGAAGGGCTCGGGCAGCGTGGTGGCGCGGCCGGATGGCACGGCGGTCATCAACCCGACCGGCAACCCGGCGCTGGCGACTGCAGGCACGGGCGATGTGCTGGCGGGGATCTGCGGCGCGCTGCTGGCGCAATCGTTTCCGACGTGGGAGGCGGCTATCGCCGCCGTGTGGCTCCACGGCAAGGCAGCTGACGTACTGGTTGAACAAGGGATCGGTCCGATCGGCCTGACCGCAGGCGAACTCATTCCCTGCGTGCGCACGATCCTAAACAGCGTTACGAAGCAGTACGCCCGCTAGCGGGCAGTTTCGCTTCAAGCACAGCTCGCGGCAACAGTATGTGCGAGTCCGGCTAGCCGAGCTGGCCGGCTGCGATGGTAATGGTGCGCCGGCAGCGCGCCGCGATCGACGGGTCGTGCGTCACAAGCACAAGGGTCGAGCCGCGCTCCTCGTTGAGCTCGAACATCAGCCTGATCACGGATTCGCCGGTGGCTGCGTCGAGGCTTCCGGTGGGTTCGTCCGCAAACAGCAGCGGCGGCTCGGTGACGAAGGCGCGCGCCAGTGCGACGCGCTGCTGCTCGCCACCCGACATGTATTTTGGATAGTGCCGCAGCCGGGAAGACAGCCCGACCCGGCCCAGCATTGCTTCGGCCTTCGCCCTCGCGTCGTCATCGCGCCGCAGTTCGAGCGGCAGCATCACGTTCTCCAGCGCGGTGAGATGCGCAAGCAGCTGGAAGGATTGGAAGACAAACCCCAGCTTCGCCTGGCGCAGGCCGGCCCGCCCATCCTCGGTCAAGGCGAAGATGTCGACCCCGTCCAGGCGCACCGTGCCCTCGCTCGGCGTATCCAGCCCGGCAAGCAATCCCAGCAGCGTCGACTTGCCGGAACCGGAGGCGCCGACGACCGCCAGCGTCTCTCCGCGCCGGACGGTAAAATCGATGTCACGAAGGATGGTCAGCTCCCCGGTCGCATCCGCGACGCGCTTGCTCAAATGAATGACTTCAATCGCAGTGGACGTCGGGGCGGATTCAGGCATGCAGGATAACGAGAGGAAATTGGGAATGTCGAATCGATTGCTCAGGTGGTTTGCAGCATGGGCGCTCGCCCTTTTTGCAACGTGCGCTTATTCTGCACCAAAAACGGTGCTTGTGCTTGGCGACAGCCTGTCGGCGGAGTACGGCATCATGCGCGGCCAAGGCTGGGTCCCGTTGCTGGAAAAACGGTTGCAGTCCGAGCGCATCGACGCCGGGATCGTGAACGCGAGCGTGAGCGGCGAGACCACGTCCGGCGGCAAGGCGCGGCTGCCCGCTTTGCTCGGCCAGCACCGTCCATCGGTGGTCGTCATCGAACTCGGCGGCAATGACGGCTTGCGCGGCTTGCCGCTGTCCGCCGCCGAGGCCAACCTGCGCGCGATGATCGCGGAATCGCTGAAGGCGAACGCGAAGGTGCTGCTGGTCGGCATGCAGATCCCGCCGAACTACGGCCGCGACTATGCGGAGAAGTTCGCCGGCATGTACCGCAAGCTGTCGCAAGAAACCAAGGTGCCGCTCGTGCCCTTTCTGCTCGAGGGCGTCGCGAGCCGGCCGGACCTGTTCCAGGCTGACCGCATCCATCCCTTGGCCGAAGCGCAGCCCCTCATGCTGGAAAATATCTGGCCCCACCTGAAGCAGCTGCTGATGCGCTAACGAAGAGCAACCCGGCGCGCGCGGCGCAGGCATTCCCCGTACCATGCCCGGGCCCCGCGCACCAACGAAAAAAAAAGCCGCTCGTTTTATCGAGCGGCTTTTTTGCTTGCCGTGACGCTGGAGCCTGCCGTCAGTTTCCTTCATCCTTCGGCGCAGCGGGCCGCAGGATCTCGACCTTGGCCTTCTTCTTCAGCACTTCCAGATAAGTAAAGGCCTCCTGCTGCGCCAGTGCATTCGCGATCTGTTGCTGTTCGGCCTGACGGCGCGCGGCGTCGACCGCTGCCGGCTGCTGCACCTTGTTGATGCGATACACACCATATCCCAGGCCCTGGATGTCGACACCGACATAAGCGGGAAGGCTGGTGACGTCCGCCTTCATGATTGCGGACAGCGCTTCCTGACGCACGCTCTGCGGCTTGACGCGGGACACGAGCTTCGCATCGCCAAAGCCCGACGCATTGCCCGCTTTCGCCGCCGCGAGTTTTTCCTCGCCGGCCTTCTTCGCCAATGCCGCCGCCTCGGCTTGCGTCACGCGTTCGCGCACGATCGCCTGCACTTCCTCGAACGGCCGCCGCGTCACCGGCTTGTGTTCCAGCACTCGGCCTGCCACCAGCACGCTCGGCGCGACTTCGACGGCTTCGGTATTGCGCTTGTTCTTGACCGCTTCGTCGGAGAACAATGCGCTCAGGAACTTGGGATTGTTATAGGGGGCTGTCGGCGGAACGGCCGGATTAGGCGTGCGGCTCAATCCCGCCGCGGTCTCGATCTTCAGCTGCAGCTTGTCGGCAACCGGCTTCAGGCTGTCCGACTGTTCATACACCATGTTGGTGAATTGCTCGGCCATTTCCGAGAACTTCTTCGCTGCAAGCTGTTTCTTGATATCCGCTGCGATCTGGCCCTTCACCTCATCCAGGCTCTTCACCGAGCCCGGCTTGATACCGGTGAGCTGGACGATGTGATAACCGAATTCGGACTGCACGACGTCGCCGATCTCACCCTGCTGCTTCAGCTTGAATGCCGCGTCCTCCAGTGCCGGCGACGCGGTCATGCCCTTGGTGAAGAAGCCGAGGTCGCCGCCCTGCTCGGCGGAAGCGGTATCAGCGGAGTTCTCCTTCGCCAGCTTCGCGAAATCGGCCGGGTTCTTCTGCAACTGTGCCAGCAGCTTGTCCGCCTTGTCCTTCGCGGCCGCCTTCTCGGCGGCCGACGCGTTCTTGTCCACCTTGATCAGGATATGGCTCGCGCGGCGCTGCTCTTCATCGGTATAGCGCTTGGCGTTCTGCTCGTAGTAGGACTTGATGTCGGCATCGCTCACCGAGATCTGTGCCGCCACCACCTCGCTATTGAGCACCACGTATTCCGCCTTGATCTGCTCCGGCACCTCGAACAGGCTGCCGTTCTTGTCATAAAACGCCTTGAGCATGTCGTCGGTAACCTTCACCTGTGACGCGAAGTCCTGGGTCTTGAACAATGCCTCCTGCACCTCGCGCTCCTGGTCGTTCAGGTCCGACAGGCGGGCGGCGACCGTCTTCGGGGCGAACGCGGTGCCCTGGATTGCGCCGGCAACCTGCTGCAGCATCAGCTCGCGGCGCAGCAGAGCCTCGTATCCGGTCGGCGTCATGCCCTGCCCTGCCAGCAGCGACTTGTAGCGTTCGACATCGAACTTGCCATCCGGTCCGGTCAGGCCGGGCGTCGACAGGATGTTCTGCTGCAGTGCCTGGTCGCTTACCGACAAATTGTTCTTTGTCGCTTCGGCGGCAAGCACGCGCTGCTCGATCAATCCTTCGAGGATTTCCTGCTTCGCTTGCGGCGTGTCGAGCATCTTGGGATCGAACTGCGGCCCCAGCATCTGGCGGAACCGCTCCATCTGTTCACGCTGCGCCGCATCGAGTTCTTGCTGGGTAATCGAGTGGCCGGCTACCTTGGCCACCGCGTTGTCGCCTTCACGGAAACTCGTATAGCCTTCGAGGCCGAAAAACACGAATGATGGAAAAATGAGCAGCAGCAGTATGAACTGCATCAAGCGCTGATGCGTGCGGATAAAATCAAACATGGTCGGTCAGCCTAGAGACGTACAGTACAGACATACGGACGGATGGCGAAACACATTCCGGCGGTCCCGGCTCGCCAAGCAAGCCGGTACGCGTCGAGATGCGGCTGCGGCAAAAAAAATCCTGCCGCATAAGAAAAAAGGCGAACTCGCGTTCGCCTTTTTTCGTTGTTGGCGGAGTGGACGGGACTCGAACCCGCGACCCCCGGCGTGACAGGCCGGTATTCTAACCGACTGAACTACCACTCCTGAAACTCTACTGCTTCATCTGGCTGTATTGGTGGGTGCTGAGAGGCTCGAACTCCCGACCTACGCCTTGTAAGGGCGCCGCTCTACCAACTGAGCTAAGCACCCTGAAACCACGCTTAGTCAGCCAGACGTTTTGACGTTTGTCACCACGTCGTAAAAAGCAAGATTATACAGCAGCTTTCCGCAAGATGCACTACCTAAATCAGTTAAGCGCGTCCTTGAGTGCCTTACCCGGACGGAATTTCGGCACCTTTGCCGCCTTGATCTTGATCGCATCGCCAGTACGCGGATTGCGGCCGGTGCGTGCTGCGCGCTTGCCCACGGAGAAAGTACCGAAACCGACAAGCGTCACGGATCCGTTCTTCTTCAACGTGGTTTTGACCGCACCGATCAGCGCGTCGACTGCGCGTGTCGCAGCAGCCTTCGAAATGTCCGCGTTGCCGGCAATGTGGTCGATGAGTTCGGTTTTGTTCACTAACGCCCCCTTAGTAAGTTGGATTTTTGCGATGCCGATATTTGCTCTATTTATTGCTCTTTTTGGTAGCAGCATCGTCATAGAAATGCAGATTGGAAATTTCTGCAGCCCGTATTAAACAAGTGGCATAGCCTTGTGTCAAGCGGTTCCCGGTGTGCCGCGCCGGCCGCGACGCCATGCGCCAGGCGGCGAGACGCGTGTTATTTGTGCACGACTGAAAGTAAAAAAAAGCGCCCCGAAGAGCGCTTTTTCCTTGCCTGTTTTGCGGTCAGTGCTTGACGACGGTGGGGTCGGCCTGCCCCGCTGCCTGAGTGACGGCCGTGTCGACCGGCGCGTCGACGTCGGCCAGCGGCACCGGCTGCCTTTCGAGCGCGACCTCCAGTACCTTGTCGATCCAGCGCACCGGAATGATCTCCAGCTTGTTCTTCACGTTGTCCGGAATGTCCGTGAGGTCCTTCACGTTCTGCTCCGGAATCAGCACCGTCTTGATACCGCCGCGATGCGCCGCCAGCAGCTTTTCCTTCAGGCCGCCGATCGGCAGCACTTCGCCGCGCAGCGTGATCTCGCCCGTCATCGCGACATCGGCGCGCACCGGAATGCCGGTCAGTACCGACACCAGCGCGGTCGTCATCGCGATACCTGCGGACGGACCGTCCTTCGGCGTCGCGCCTTCCGGCACGTGGATGTGGATGTCGCTCTTGCCGAACAACTCGTTCTTGATGCCGAGCCGCTTGGCGCGGCTGCGCACCACGGTACGCGCGGCTTCGATCGACTCCTTCATCACGTCGCCCAGGGTGCCGGTGCGGATGATGTCACCCTTGCCCGGCATCGTCATCGCTTCGATCGTCAGCAGGTCGCCGCCCACTTCCGTCCAGGCGAGGCCGACCACCTGGCCGATCTGGTTTTCCTTCTCGGCGATGCCGAAGTCGTAGCGGCGCACGCCGAGGAACTTGTCGAGGTTCTTCGACGACACCACGATCTTCCGATCCTGCTTCTTCAGCAGCAGCATCTTGACCACCTTGCGGCAGATCTTCGAGATCTCGCGCTCGAGGGAGCGCACGCCGGCTTCACGCGTGTAGTAGCGGATGATGTCCCGGATCGCCGATTCCGACACCTGGATCTCGTCTTCCTTCAGGCCGTTGTTGGTGATCTGCTTTGGCAGCAGGTAACGCAGCGCGATGTTGGTCTTCTCATCCTCGGTGTAACCCGACAGGCGGATGACTTCCATCCGGTCCAGCAGCGCCGGCGGAATGTTGAACGAGTTCGAGGTGGCGACGAACATCACGTCGGACAGGTCGAAGTCGACTTCGATATAGTGGTCCGAGAAAGTGTGGTTCTGCTCCGGATCGAGCACCTCGAGCAGCGCCGATGCCGGGTCGCCGCGGAAGTCCTGGCCGAGCTTGTCCACTTCGTCGAGCAGGAACAGCGGATTGCGCACGCCAGTCTTGGCCAGGCTCTGCAGGATCTTGCCGGGCATGGAACCGATGTAGGTGCGGCGGTGGCCGCGGATCTCGGCCTCGTCGCGCACGCCGCCCAGCGCCATGCGGACGAATTTACGGTTGGTCGCCCGGGCGATCGACTGGCCGAGCGAGGTCTTGCCGACACCCGGAGGACCTACCAGGCACAGGATCGGCGCCTTCACCTTGTCGACGCGCTGCTGCACCGCGAGATATTCCAGGATGCGTTCCTTGACCTTCTCCAGGCCGTAGTGGTCGCCCTCGAGCACCTTCTCGGCATTGGCGAGGTCGTTGTTGACCTTGGACTTCTTGCGCCACGGCAGGCTGAGCAGGGTGTCGATGTAATTGCGCACCACGGTCGCCTCGGCCGACATCGGCGACATCAGCTTGAGCTTCTTCAGCTCGGACTGCACCTTTTCCCGCGCTTCCTTCGGCATGCGGGCGGCAATGATTTTCTTTTCGAGTTCTTCGAGATCCGCGCCCTCTTCGCCTTCGCCGAGTTCCTTCTGGATCGCCTTGACCTGTTCGTTCAGGTAGTACTCGCGCTGCGATTTTTCCATCTGGCGCTTGACGCGGCCGCGGATGCGCTTTTCGACCTGCAGGATGTCGAGTTCGGCTTCAAGCTGGCCAAGCAGATGCTCATGGCGCTTGGCCACATTGAAGATCTCGAGAATGATCTGTTTTTGCTCAAGCTTAAGCGGCAGGTGTGCTGCTATGGTATCTGCTAGGCGACCTGCATCGTCGATCCCGGCTAACGAAGTAAGGATCTCCGGGGGAATTTTCTTGTTCAGCTTTACATACTGGTCGAACTGCTGAACGATGGCGCGGCGCATCGCCTCCACTTCCGATTCGTCGCCCGGCTCGGATTCGACCGGCGTGAGTTCGGCAACAAAGTGGGTATCGAGTTCGCTGATGTGATGAATGTGCGCGCGCTGCGCACCTTCAACCAGCACCTTTACGGTGCCGTCCGGCAGCTTCAGCATCTGCAGGATGTTGGCAACGCAACCGATTTCGTAAATGTCGGACGCTGATGGTTCGTCCTTGGCCGCTGCTTTTTGGGCGGCAAGCATGATGCTCTTGCCTTGCTCCATTGCTGCTTCCAGCGCCTTGATCGACTTGGGGCGGCCAACGAAAAGCGGGATCACCATATGCGGGAAGACAACAACGTCCCGCAACGGCAATAGCGGCAGTTGGGTGTGGTCAGTTAGTGTTGTAGAAGTCGTCATGGCGAACCTTATCTAAGAGCTTGTTAATGATGTAGGCGCGAGCAGCCAAAACTCAAGTCCAAGCGGCAACAAAAATCACTCGTTTCAACCCTTTCTTTCAAAGTTCGCAATAAAAAAAGCCACACACGAAGTCGCCCTCGGGTGGCTTTACGATGGAAGCCTGAAGTGATTCCGGTCTGTTCAAATTCTACTGCTTCTGGAAGAAAACGGGCCTGGCTCCATGTGCGTTTGGCTTGTCGGCTACTTCGCCCCTGAAACCTTGGGCTGCTCGTGATAGATCAACAGGGGTTTCGCTCCGTTGACGATGCAGTTTTCATCAATCACCACCTTGGCGACGTTCTGCTGGCTGGGCAATTCAAACATTACCTCCAGCAGAGCATGCTCCAGGATGGAGCGCAACCCGCGCGCACCAGTCTTGCGCTCCAGCGCCTTTCTGGCAATTGCGTGCAATGCTGCTGGCCGAACCTCCAATTCCGCCCCTTCCATCTGCAGCAGCTTCGCATACTGCTTGATCAGGGCATTCTTGGGTTCAAGCAAGATTTGGATTAGGGCGTCCTCGTTTAGTTCACTCAGGGTCGCCACAACCGGCAGACGGCCGACCAGCTCCGGAATCAGGCCGAACTTGATCAGGTCTTCCGGCTCCACGCCAAGCAGCACGTCGCTTGCATTGCGCTCCTGCTGGCTCTTCACCGACGCGGAGAAACCGATGCCGCTTTTTTCCGAACGGTTGGAGATGATCTTGGCCAGGCCGTCGAACGCCCCGCCGCAGATGAACATGATGTTGGTCGTGTCGATCTGCACGAAATCCTGGTTCGGATGCTTGCGCCCGCCCTGCGGCGGCACCGACGCCATCGTACCTTCGATCAGCTTCAGCAGTGCCTGCTGCACGCCTTCGCCGGACACGTCGCGCGTGATGGACGGGTTATCCGACTTGCGGGAGATCTTGTCGATTTCGTCGATATAGACGATCCCCTTCTGTGCCTTTTCGACTTCGTAATTGCAGTTCTGCAAAAGCTTCTGGATGATGTTCTCGACATCCTCGCCCACGTAACCGGCCTCTGTCAGCGTCGTCGCATCGGCGATCACGAACGGCACGTTCAGCATGCGCGCGAGGGTCTGCGCCAGCAGCGTCTTGCCGGAACCGGTGGGGCCGATCAGCAGGATATTGCTTTTCGCCAGTTCGACGTCGTCTTTCTTGCCGAGGTGTTTCAGGCGCTTGTAGTGGTTGTACACCGCCACCGACAGGATGCGCTTTGCCGTCTCCTGGCCAATCACGTACTGGCCCAGCAATTCATAGATTTCCTGCGGCGTGGGCAGGTCGGACTTGGGACCGGAAACCGACTCGATGCTCGACGCCTCGTCGCGGATGATGTCGTTGCACAGGTCGATGCACTCGTCGCAAATGAACACCGACGGGCCCGCTATGAGTTTCTTTACCTCGTGTTGGCTCTTACCGCAGAAGGAGCAGTAAAGCAATTTTTCGCCGCTGGAGGATTTTTTGTCAGACATAAAGCAAATTATGGGTGGAGATTGAACTGATATTACCTGCGAAATCCAAATTCGTCACGACAGCGCGCAATAAATTGGGGAATTCCACGACATCCGAGGCGTAAAACAAAAACGCCCGGACGGGCTTTCGTCCGGGCGTTTTTTCGCGGGACAACCGCGTCAGACGCGCGACGTCAGCACCTTGTCAATCATGCCATACTCGGCCGCATCCGCGGCAGACATGAAATTATCTCTGTCCGTATCCTTGCTGATTTGTTCCACGCTCCGGCCGGTTTTTTCAGCCAGGATGTGGTTCAGACGGTCGCGCAGGTACAGGATCTCGCGCGCCTGGATCTCGATGTCCGCCGCCTGCCCTTGGGCGCCGCCCAGGGGCTGGTGGATCATGATGCGCGAGTTCGGCAACGAGTAGCGCTTGCCCTTGGCGCCCGCGGCCAGCAGGAAGGCGCCCATGGAAGCCGCCAGGCCGGTGCACAGGGTGGACACGTCCGGCTTGATGAACTGCATGGTGTCAAAGATCGCCATGCCGGCCGAGACCGACCCGCCGGGGGAATTGATGTACAGCGAAATGTCCTTGTCGGGATTTTCGCTTTCCAGGAACAGCAGTTGCGCGACGATCAGGTTGGCGCTGTGGTCGTTGACCGGCCCCACCAGAAAGATCACGCGCTCCTTCAGCAGGCGCGAGTAAATATCGTACGCGCGCTCGCCGCGGCCGCTCTGTTCAATCACCATCGGCACCATACCGAGCATTTCGGTATCGAGTGCGGAATTTCTAAACATGCCTGACATGTGCTTTTTCCTCATGGAGTTCGCACCGGCCGGAATCAGCCTTGTGCGGTATTGCCCATCAATTCGTCGAATGCGACCGGCTTCTCGGTCACCTTGGCCTTGCCAAGCACATAGTTAACGACATTATCCTCCAAAACAAGGGCTTCCACTTCGGCGAGGCGGCGACGGTCGCTGAAGTAGAACTTGATCACCTGTTGCGGATCTTCGTAGCTCTGTGCGAATTCCTCGACCTGGGCCTTGACCTGCTCCTGGGTCGCTTCCAGCTTGTTGGCCTTGACCACTTCGGCCAGGATCAGGCCGAGGCGCACGCGGCGCTCTGCCTGCGCGGTAAACAGTTCGGGCGGGAACGGCATGTCCTTGACGTTCATGCCACGTTGCGCCATGTCCTGGCGCGCCATTTCGATCAGGCGCTCGACATCCTGGTCCACCAGCGCCTTCGGCACGTCCAGTTCGGCGACCTTGATCAGGGCGTTCATCACGCTGTCCTTGGTGCGCGCCTTGACGCGGCCGTTGACTTCGCGCTCGAGGTTGACCTTGATGTCTTCGCGCATCTTGGCCAGGTCGCCGTCGGGAATGCCGAGCGATTTGGCAAAGTCGGCGTCGACTTCCGGCAGGTGCGCCCACTCGACCTTCTTCATCGTGATCGTGAATTCGGCGGTCTTTCCGGCAACATCCTTGCCGTGGTAATCCTCGGGGAAGGTCAGCGGAAAAGTCTTGGACTCGCCGACCTTCAGGCCGCGCGCGGCGTCTTCGAATTCCTTCAGCATGCGGCCTTCGCCGAGCACGAACACGAAATCGTCTGCCTTGCCGCCCTGGAATTCCACGCCGTCGATCTTGCCGACGAAGTCCACGGTGACGCGGTCGCCATCCTGTGCCGACTGGTCCGCACCGCCGTCGCCATGCGCGCCGTGCTCGCCCTTGGTGTGGTAATGCACGCGCTGCTTGCGCAGGATGTCGACGGTCTTGTCGATTTCGGCGTCGGTCACTTCGCTCTTGACCTTCTCCACTTCGGCGGTGGACAGGTCGCCCATCTTCACCTCGGGATACACCTCAAAGGTGGCGTCGAAGGCCACGACGTCGTCGCCGGTGCCGGTCTTGGGCTCGATCTTCGGATAGCCCGCCACGCGCAGGTTGTTCTCGCTGGCGGCTTCGCTGAACGCGCGGCCGACCTTGTCGTTCAAAACCTCGGACTCGACCTGGTAACCGTACTGCTGGGCGACCATCTTCATCGGCACCTTGCCCGGACGGAAGCCGGGGGCCTTAGCGGTGCGCGCACGGATTTTCAGGCGCTTTTCCACTTCCGCCTTCACATCTGCCAGCGGCACGGTGATGGTCATGCGACGTTCGAGTTTTTCCAGGGTTTCGACTGCAGTTGCCATTTGAATCGTCCAAAAAATGTTGTTCTCTATGGTGCGAGGAGGGGGACTCGAACCCCCACACCATTGCTGGCGTCAGGACCTAAACCTGGTGCGTCTACCAATTTCGCCATCCTCGCGCGGCTTTGTATTGATTATGCACAAAAGCAAAGGGCGACCCTGAAGTCCGGTCGCCCACCTAGGTGTCCGCGGACACCGCCTTTGTTATTAGCTCTTCAACTTCAACCCGGCATTTTACTGGATTTTTATCCCGGCTGTCCCGAATTTTCGCTGCGGGAATGGGAGGAGCCGCGCCGGCATGGCCCCTCCTCCTTCGCGTTACGGAATCACCGCCAGCTCCGGCCCGGGCTTCTTCACGCGGAACCATGCGGCGTACAGCGCCGGCAGGAACAGCAGCGTGAGCGCCGTCGCGATGATCAGTCCGCCCATGATCGCGACTGCCATCGGCCCCCAGAACACCGAGCGCGACAGCGGGATCATTGCCAGCACCGCCGCAGCCGCAGTCAGTATGATCGGGCGGAAGCGGCGCACTGCGGCTTCCACGACCGCATTCCAGGGAGCGGCGCCTTGCGCGATGTCATGCTCGATCTGGTCGATCAGGATCACCGAGTTCCGGATGATCATGCCGAACAGCGCGATCACGCCGAGCTGTGCGACGAAGCCGAACGGGCGTTGCAGGATCAGCAAGGCCATCGCCGCGCCCGCGACACCGAGCGGTCCGGTCAGGAACACCAGCAAGGCGCGCGAGAAGCTGTGCAGCTGCAGCATCAGCAAGGTGAAGATGATGAAAATCACCAGCGGCACGTTGGCAGCAATCGACTCCTGCGCCTTGCCACTGTCGGCCGCGGCGCCGGCGAGCTCGATGCGGTAGCCGGCCGGCAGCGCTGCGCGCAGCTTGTCCAGTTCCGGACTGATCTGGCTCGACACGGTCGGGCCCTGGATGCCGTCGGCCACATCCGACTGCACGGTGATCGCCCATTCCCTGCCCTCGCGCCAGACCACGCCCGGCTCCCACACGAAACGGGCGCGCGCCACCTGCGCCAGGGGCACCGAACGGCCGCTGGCGGTCTGGATGTTGGCTTCGTTCAGCGCGCTGATGGTCGAGCGCTCTTCCACCGGCTGGCGCATCACGATATCAATCAGCTTGTTATCCTCGCGAAACTGGCCGATCGTGGTACCTGTCAGGATGGTGTTCGCCGCGCGCATGACCGTCTGCGTACTCACGCCCAGCGCGCGCAACTTGTCCTGGTCGACGTCCAGGCGCAGCACCTTCACCGACTCGTTCCAGTTGTCGTTGACGCCGATGGTATTCACATTGGCGCGCATGACTTCCTTTACCTGGTCGGCAATCGCGCGCACCTTGGCCACTTCGAAGCCGGTGACGCGGAACTGCACCGGATAGGGAACGGGCGGCCCGTTCGGCAGCAGCTTCACGCGTCCGCGCACCTCAGGGAAATCGTTCTTGAACGCGTCGACGATCTTCAGGCGCAAGGTCTCGCGCGCCTTCAGGTCCTTGGCCAGCACCACCACCTGCGACACATTGCTTTGCGGGAAGATCTGGTCCAGCGGCAGGTAGAAGCGCGGGCTGCCGGTGCCGACATAGGTCGTCACGCTTTCCACGCCTTCCTGCTTGCGGATGAAGTTTTCGAACTTCCTCGCCTGGCCCTCGGTTGCGGCAAACGCGGTCCCCTCCGGCATCCACAGTTCCACCATCAGCTCGGGACGGCTCGAGTCCGGGAAAAACTGCTGCTCGATGAAGCGGAACCCGAGCACGCCGAGCGCGAAGATGGCGAGCGTCGCGAGAATCGTGGTCTTGCGCCATTCCACGCACCAGTTCACCAGCCGGCGGAAGCGCACGTAGAACGGGCTGTCGAACAGCTCATGCTGGCCGTCCGCGTTGGTCGCCGGCTTCACCTTGAGCAGCACATAGCCGATGTAGGGGGTAAACAGTACCGCGACGAACCAGGAAATGATCAGCGCAAGCGCGTTTACGGAGAACATCGAGAAGGTGTACTCGCCCGCGGCCGATTTCGCCAGCCCGATCGGCAGGAACCCGGCGGCCGTGATCAGCGTCCCCGTCAGCATCGGCATCGCGGTCGATGTATAGGCGAAGGTCGCGGCGTCGAAGCGGGAAAAGCCCTCTTCCATCTTGCGCACCATCATTTCGACCGCGATGATCGCATCGTCGACCAGCAGGCCGAGCGCGATGATGAGCGCGCCCAGCGAAATCTTGTGCAGGTCGATGCCAAGGATGCTCATGAACAGGAAGGTCACCGCCAGCACCAGCGGAATCGTCAGCGCCACCACCAGACCCGGCCGCGCATCGATGCGGAACGGCCGCGTATGCAGGCCGAGCGACACGAAGCTGACGGCGAGTACGATCAGCACCGCTTCGGCCAGCGTGAACAGGAATTCATTGACCGAGGACGCGACCGCCTTCGGCTGGTCGGACACGCGCTCGAGCTCGATGCCGACCGGCAGCTTTTCCTTGATCGTGCCGACCGTGGCTTCGAGATTGCGGCCGAGCTGGATGATGTCGCCGCCCTTCTCCATCGACACGCCGAGGCCGATGACTTCCTTGCCGTTGTAGCGCATCTTGTCCTGCGGCGGATCCTTGTACTCGCGCTTGACGGTCGCGAAGTCGCCAAGCCGGAAGGTGCCGGCGCCGGCACGCAGTTCCAGGCTCTCCAGGTCCTTGACGGTCATCATCGCGCCGCTCACGCGCACCTGCAGGTTGTCGGTCGGCGTCACCAGCACGCCGGTGGACTCGACCGCATTCTGCGCGTTGAGCTGCGACACGATGGATTCGAACGGAATGCCGAGCTGTGCGAATTTCTTGCTCGAGAATTCGATGTTGATCTTTTCATCCTGCACGCCGAACATTTCCACCTTGGAGACGGACGGCACCTTCAGCAGCTGCTGGCGCACGAAGTCGGCATAGTCCTTGATCTCCGCATAGCTGAAACCGTCGCCGGACAGCGCGAAGATGGAGCCATAGGTGTCGCCGAACTCGTCATTGAAGAAGGGTCCGACCACGCCCGGCGGCAGCGTGCCGCGGATGTCGCCGATTTTCTTGCGCACCTGGTACCACGCGGGCGGCGTTTCCTTCGGCGGCGTCGATTCGCGCAGCTGCAGGATGATCAGGGTTTCGCCCGGCTTGGAATAGCTGCGGATCTTGTCGATGTAAGGCGTTTCCTGCAGCTTCTTTTCCAGCTTGTCGGTGACCTGTTCGGCCATCTGCAGCGCGGTGGCGCCCGGCCAGTAGGCGCGCACCACCATCGCCCGGAAGGTAAACGGCGGGTCTTCATCCTGCCCGAGGCGCCCGTAGGAGAGGATGCCGCCCAACAGCAACGCCACGATCAGGTAGCGCGTCAGCGGAATGTGTTCCAGCGCCCAGCGGGAGAGATTGAAACCACCCTTCATTTCGCCACTCCGATGGCGGAGCCGGCGTTGGCGGCCTGCGCCGCGACGGCGCTCTCCGCAAGCCTGTGATCCGAGCGCGCCGGATCGTCGCCGAGGATCTTGACCTTCTGCCCTGGCTTGAGCAGGTTGACGCCAGCGGTGACGATGGTCTGGCCCGGCGCCACGCCGCCGCCGACCAGGATGTCGTTGCCGGCCGTGCCGGCGATCTGCACCGGCACCAGCTTCACCATGCCGTTCTCCACCAGCCAGACCGAGGTCGCGCCCTTGTCCTGCAACAGCGCGGTCAGCGGCAGCTTGATCATGGGCTGCTCCGTCTTTGCGGCGAACGCGACATAGGCGGTCATCCCGAGCTTGATGTCATCCTTGGCGTTCGGGATCGAGATTTTCGCGGCATAGGTGCGGGTGGCGGGATCGGCCACCGGCGACAGCTCGCGCAGCTTGCCGGGGAAACTTTCGTTCGGCTTGGCCCAGGTACGCACGCGCACGTCGGAGATCCGGCGCAACGCATCGACCTTGTCCTCGGGGATGCCGATCACGATTTCCTTTTCGCCCGCCCGTGCCACGCGCACCACCGGGCTGCCCGCGCCGACCACCTGGCCGACCTCGGCATCCACGCCGGTCACCACGCCGTCGACATCCGACACCAGGCTGGTATAACCGGCCTGGTTGGTCTGGTTGCGATAGGCGGCCTGGGCCTGCTCGAAGCTCGCCTGCGCCGCCTTGAACGCGGTTTCCTTTCCGTCCAGCACAGCCTGGCTGACGAAATTCTTTTCGCGCAAATCCTGATAGCGCTTCAGTTCGGCTTTCGCCAGGTCGCGGTTGCTCTCCGCCGCCTTCAGCCCCGCATTCGCCTGCGCCTGCGCCAGCTGCAGATCCTGCGGGTCAAGCTGCATCAGCAATTGGCCGCGCCTGACCGTCGTCCCGACATCGACTTGCCGGGAAACGATCTTGCCGCCGACGCGAAAGCCGAGGCGCGATTCCACGCGGGGCCGGACGTCGCCGGAAAACTCTGCGAGAACCTCTACATTATCTGCTGCAAGCTTGACGGCGCGCACCGGGCGGATGTCTTCCGTCTTTTCCACGGGCTTGGAACAGCCTGCGAGGAACACGGCGCCCACCAGGGATAAGGCCGCGAGGCGGCTTAGCTTGTTCTGAAGACATGAATTGATCAGAGCGGCCACGGTTTTTCCTTTACTATTCGGGCTGAAAAATGCAATGTCAGAAATGGCCAAAACGCCATCGATATTAATGACTGACCGGTTAGTAATTATAAGCACGCCAGACGCGATTTGCCTATGGCTTTTTATTCATTGGTGAAAAGACAATGCCGGTCGAGCACTATGAAAACTTCCCGGTTGCCTCCCTCCTGCTGCCGGCGCGCCTGCGGCCAGCGGTGGAAGCGATCTATGCGTTCGCGCGCAGCGCCGACGACATTGCCGACGAGGGCGATGCGCCTGCCGAAGCCAGGCTGCAGGCGCTGCTGCGCTATGAACAAGCGCTCGACCGCATCGAACGAGGCGAGGCCGCCGGCGCCGCGCTGTTTTCCCGGCTGGCCGGCATCGCGACGGAATATCGCCTGCCGCTGCAGCCGCTGCGCGACCTTATTTCAGCGTTTCGGCAAGACGTCGTCACTACCCGCTACCCCACATTAGAGGCTTTACTCGACTATTGCCGGCGCTCCGCCAACCCTGTCGGCGCCCTTATGCTGCACCTGTACGGCGCGGCAGACCAGCGCAACCTGGCGGACTCGGACGCGATCTGCTCGGCGCTGCAACTCATCAATTTCTGGCAGGACGTCGCAGTGGACTGGAACAAGCGGCGGATCTACCTGCCGCAGGAAGACATGGCGCGCTTCGGCGTGACCGAAGCGCACATCGGGCAGGCGCGGATTGATGATGCGTGGCGGCGCCTGATGCGTTTCGAAGTGGAGCGCGCGCGCTCGATGATGCTGTCCGGCGCGCCGCTTGCGCTGCGATTGCCGGGACGCGTCGGATGGGAGCTGCGGCTGGTGGTCCAGGGCGGCCTGCGTATTCTGGAGCGCATCGAGGCGGCGGACTACGACGTCTTCCGCCGGCGGCCGGTACTCGGTCCGTTCGACTGGTTGTGCATGCTCTGGCGCGCTGCCCGCATGAAATTCAGTTTGTCGCGCACCGCGCATGTCGGCTAGCATTACGGCTTCCGAACAGTCCACCTCCCTTTTTCATGTCCCCGGACGAATACTGCCAACAAAAAGCCGTGCAAAGCGGCTCCAGCTTCTATTACAGCTTCCTGTTCCTGCCGCAGGACAGGCGGCGCGCGATCACCGCGCTCTATGCGTTTTGCCGCGAGGTGGACGATACGGTCGACGAATGCAACGACCCGATGGTCGCACGCAACAAGCTGATATGGTGGCGCAAGGAAATCAAGACGATGCTTGACGGCACGCCGACCCATCCGGTCACGCAGGCGCTCAAGCCGCACATAGCGACGTACTCGCTCCAAGGCCAGCATCTGCAGGCCGTGATCGACGGCATGGAAATGGACCTGGACCAGACGCGCTACCTGGACTACAAGGGCTTGCAGCGTTATTGCTGGCATGTGGCGGGCGCCGTCGGCATCCTGTCGGCCAGCATCTTCGGCGCCACCCGTCCGCAGACGCTGCAGTATGCGGAAAAGCTCGGCCTCGCCTTCCAGCTGACCAATATCATCCGCGATGTCGGCGAGGATGCGCGCAAGGGACGCATCTACCTGCCGGTCAACGAACTGCAGCAGTTCAACGTGACGGCGGCCGATATCCTCAACGGGCGGCATGGCGAGAACTTCGAGAAGCTGATGCGTTTCCAGGCCGAGCGCGCCCGCGCCGCCTACGACGAGGCATTCGCCCTGCTTCCCGCCGAAGACCGCCGCGCGCAGCGGCCCGGGCTGATGATGGCCGCGATCTACCGCGCGCTGCTCGATGAGGTCGAGCGCGACGGTTTCCATGTGCTGAACCAGAAGATTTCGCTCACGCCAATCCGCAAGCTGTGGCTGGCGTGGAAGACTTATGTCAGAGGCTGACATTGACGCAATCCGTGCGCGCCCCTCACACCTCCACTCCCAACCTCGCGCCCGGTGAGCGGGCGAGGAGCGCACAGTCTTCCTCCGCAAGGAAGATAGCCGTGATTGGCGGCGGCTGGGCGGGCTGCGCCGCCGGTGTGGAACTGGCACAAAGCGGCGTGTCGGTGCACCTGTTCGAAGCCGCCCGCACCCTCGGCGGCCGCGCGCGGCTGGTCGAAGTCAACGGCCGCCTGCTCGACAACGGCCAGCACATCCTGCTCGGCGCCTATCGCGAGACATTGCGCCTGATGCGCATCGCCGGCATCGATCCCGCGCGCGCGCTGCTGCGGCTGCCGCTGCAGATGCGCTATCCGGAGGGCAGCGGCATGGATTTCGTCACGCCGCGCCTGCCCGCGCCGCTGCACATGCTTGCCGGCCTGCTGCGCGCCAAGGGCCTGGACCGGGATGACAAGTTTGCGCTTGCCCGCTTCTCCAGCACGGCGCGCTGGATGGACTGGACGCTGAATGACGACTGCACGGTTGCGGAGTTGCTTGAACGCTGGGACCAGACCGAGAGGCTGGTGCAGCTGATGTGGCGCCCGCTCTGCATCGCGGCGCTGAATACCCCGCCGCAGCACGCCTCTGCCCAGGTCTTCCTGAACGTGCTGCGCGACAGCCTCGGCGCGCGCCGTGCCGCTTCAGACATGCTGATCCCCCGCGTGGACCTGAGCGCGCTGTTTCCGCAGCGCGCCGGCGCATTCATCGAACAGCACGGCGGCACGGTCCGGCTCGGCAGCGGGGTGCAGCGCCTGCGCCGCGACGACGCCGGCTGGCGCATCGAGATGAGCGCAGCGGCGAACACTGTTCTGCCGGCTTTCGACGCGGTCATCATCGCCACCCAGCCCGGCCACGCCGCATCCCTGCTCGACGGCATTGCCGACACCTCCGCGATCGGCGGACTCGCGTTCGAACCGATCACCACCTGCTACCTGCAATACGATCCGGCACTGGCGCTGGCACAACCTTTCTTTGCGCTGCGGGACGATCCGGCTACCGGACATTGGGGGCAGTTCGTGTTCGACCGCGGGCAGCTGGAACCGTCCAATGCCGGATTGCTGGCAGTCGTGGTAAGCGCATCGGGCGAGGCCGTTGCGCTGGACCAGGAGGCGCTGGCCGCTGCGATCGCCGCGCAGCTGGCGCAGGTGTTCCGGCAGCCGTCGCTGGCTACGCCGGCCTGGAGCAAGGTCATCTCGGAAAAACGCGCAACCTTCGCGTGCACGCCGGGACTGGCGCGCCCCGCGAACGCAACGGGAATCGAAGGACTTTATATCGCCGGCGACTACACCGCGGGCGATTATCCGGCAACGCTGGAATCGGCGGTGCGCAGCGCCGTGGCGGCCGCCCGCGAACTTACCGCCTGAACGCTCACTCCGCGTCGCGCACGCGGTTCAGCGCCTCGTCGATGCGTTCTACCGCAATCACATTCAGCCCCTCGATCTTTTGCTTGGGCGCATTCGCCTTCGGAATCAGCGCAATCGAAAAACCGAGCTTGGCCGCCTCCCGCAGGCGCTCCTGCCCGCGCGGCGCCGGCCGGATCTCGCCGGCGAGGCCGACTTCGCCGAATACCACCAGTCCGCGCGGCAAGGGCTTGTTGCGCATCGATGAGTGAATCGCCAGCAGCACCGCGAGATCGGCCGCCGGCTCGGTGATCTTGACGCCGCCCACTGCATTGATGAATACATCCTGGTCGAAGGCGGCAATCGCCGCGTGCCGGTGCAGCACCGCGAGCAGCATCGCCAGCCGGTTCTGTTCCAGGCCGACCGACAACCGGCGCGCGTTCGGCACGTGCGAGGTATCGACCAGCGCCTGGATTTCCACCAGCAGCGGCCGCGTGCCTTCCTGCGTCACCATCACGCAGGAGCCCGGCACCTGGCTGTCGTGCTGCGACAGGAACAGCGCCGACGGGTTGGAGACGCCCTTCAAGCCCTTTTCCGTCATTGCGAACACGCCGAGTTCATTGACCGCGCCGAAGCGGTTCTTGAATGCGCGCACCAGGCGGAAACTGGAATGGGTATCGCCTTCGAAATACAGCACCGTGTCGACGATGTGCTCGAGCACGCGCGGCCCGGCCAGCGCGCCCTCCTTCGTCACATGGCCTACCATGATGATGGTGATGCCCGACTGCTTGGCCACGCGCGTCAATTGCGCGGCGCACTCGCGCACCTGCGCCACCGAGCCCGGCGCCGAGGTGAGCGCGTCCGAATAAATTGTCTGGATGGAATCGATGACCGCCACCTGCGGCTTGTGCTCGGCCAGCGTATTCAGGATCTTTTCGAGCTGAATCTCCGCCTGCAGCTGCAGATCCTTCGCATCGATCGCCAGGCGCTTTGCGCGCAGCGCGATCTGCGCGCCCGACTCTTCGCCGCTGACGTACAGGACCTTCTTGACCTTCGACATGTTGGCCAGCGCCTGCAGCAGCAGCGTCGACTTGCCGATACCCGGGTCGCCGCCGATCAGCACTACCCCGCCGGCGACCAGGCCGCCGCCGAGCACCCGGTCGAATTCATCGATGCCGGTGCCAAAGCGCGGCACGTCGATCGCCTCGATGTCGGCGAGGCTGAGCACCGGCGCGGTCTGCGCCAGTCCCTGGTACTGCCCGGAGAAGCGGTTGCCGGCGGCTTCCATCACCGTTTCGACCATCGTGTTCCACTGGCCGCAGGACGGGCACTGACCGGACCACTTGCTGGCGACGCCGCCGCATTCGGTGCAGGTGTAATTCGTTTTCTGTTTAGCCATGGACGGAATCGACCGCGAGATGTTGTTGGGATGTCATTGCTCGACGACGCGCACGCGCGGCGCCAGCGCGCACATCAGCTCATAGCCGATGGTGCCGGCCGCCGTCGCGACCTCGTCGATCGGCAACTGTTCGCCCCACAGCTCGACCTTGCTGCCGACATGCGCACCGGGCACCTCGGTCAGGTCCACCGTGATCATATCCATCGATACCCGGCCGATGATCGCGGTCCGTGATCCGTCGACGACCACCGGCGTGCCGGTAGGCGCGTGACGCGGATAGCCGTCCGCGTAACCGCAGGCGACCACACCGACGGTCATCGGCTTGCCGGCGATGAAACGGCTGCCGTAGCCGATCGCCTCGCCGGCTTCGATATGCTGCATGCCGATGATCTCGCTGGCAAGCATCATTGCCGGCCGCAGGCCGAAGTCCTGCGCGCTCCTGCCGCCGGGCGTGCCGCCATAGAGCATGATGCCCGGGCGCACCCAATCGCACGCAAGTTCGGGCTGGGTCAATACCGCTGCCGAATTGGAAACACTGCGCGCGCCCGGCAATCCCTCGGTCGCCAGGCGGAAGCGGCGCAGCTGCTCCGCAAGCGGCAGGCCGGGATTGCCCGCATCGTCTGCGTTCGCGAAATGCGTCATCAGGGTAATGCTGCGCACCGCCGAAAGCGCCTGCAGCCGTGCATGCGCCGCGCGTACCGCATCGGGCGCGAAACCGAGCCGGTTCATCCCGCTGTTGACTTTCAGGTGGACGTCGACCTGCGCGGGCAACCTCGCCTTTTCGAGCATGTCGATCTGTTCATTGCAATGTACCGCGAATTCGACCTGGTGCGCCGCGCACAACGGCAGGTCGCTTGGATCGAAGAAGCCTTCCAGCAACAGGATGGGTTTTTGCCAACCCTGTTCGCGCAAGCCGATCGCGCTTTCCACTTCAATCAGCGCCAGCCCGTCGGCGGCGGAAAACGCGCGGGCGGCGCGCGCCAGTCCATGCCCGTAAGCATTGGCCTTCACCACGGCCCAGGCCTTGGCGCCGGGCGAGCATGCCTTGGCAACGGAGAGATTGTGCTGCAGCGCAGCGATACTGATGGTGGCAACGAGAGGTCTTGGCATGGAGTGCGATCCCGGTCGAAACACGGGGAAGCTGAAAGATCCCGCATTTTACCGGACGCTGCATTTCCGAAGCGGAGGAAATCCGGTGCTGCCCTATATTTTCATGGTATAAAGCAAGCCGGACACATACGAGAGCACTGGCACACCTCAAAATGCGGATGAATCGCGGTTTTTATACCATCATGGCGGCGCAGTTTTTTTCGTCGCTCGCGGATAACGCGCTTCTGATTGCAGCCATCGCGTTGTTGACAACCATGAAAGCGCCGGCGTGGATGACGCCGCTGCTCAAGCTGTTCTTCGTCTTGTCTTACGTGCTGCTTGCTGCCTTCGTCGGCGCGTTTGCCGATTCGATGCCCAAGGGCCGGGTGATGTTCATCACCAACCTGATCAAGATATCAGGCTGCGCGATGATGTTCTTCGATGTGCATCCGCTGCTGGCATATGCAGTGGTCGGCTTCGGCGCCGCTGCCTATTCGCCGGCGAAATACGGCATTCTGACCGAGCTGTTGCCGCCGGAAAAACTGGTCGCCGCAAACGGCTGGATCGAAGGCCTGACCGTGATCTCCATCATCCTCGGCACCGTAATGGGCGGCGCGCTGGTGAACTCCCATGTTTCCACGATGCTGCTGAGCTTCGACCTGCCGCTGATTGATTCCGGCATCGACACCGCCGCTGAAGCGGCGCTTGCCGTCATCATGGTCACCTACGTGCTTGCTGCCGCATTCAATCTGAAGATTCCCGATACCGGCGCGCACTATCCTGACCAGGAGCGCAACCCGATTCGCCTGATCGCCGACTTTGCCGGCTGCTTCACCACATTGTGGAAAGACAAGCTGGGACAGATTTCGCTCGCGGTCACGACCTTGTTCTGGGGCGCCGGCGCGACCCTGCAGTTCATCGTGCTGAAATGGGCGGAACGCTCGCTCAACATGCCGCTGGACAAAGCTGCAATCCTGCAAGGTATTTTCGCAGTCGGCGTTGCGGTCGGCGCAACCGCTGCTGCACGCTTCGTGCCGCTCAAGAAGGCGTTGACGGTGATGCCGCTCGGTGTCGGCATGGGCCTGATCGTGACCACCATGACCATGGTCCACTCCGTCTGGCTTGCGTATCCGCTGCTGGTGTTGATCGGCGTGCTGGCCGGCTACTTCGTGGTGCCGATGAATGCCCTGCTGCAGCACCGCGGCCATGTGCTGCTGAGCGCCGGCCACTCGATTGCGGTGCAGAATTTCAACGAAAACCTGTCGGTGCTGACAATGCTGATGCTGTATGCGCTGATGGTGAAGCTGAACCTGGACATCAATATCGTCATCGTGCTGTTCGGCCTGTTCGTGGCCGGCACCATGCTGCTTGCGATGAAAAAGCATGCTGCCAACCAGCGCCAGTTCGACTCCCTGGCACTGATCGGGGAACACAAGCATTAACCTGTCGCGCGCCGCGCGGCGCGCTCGCGCCAATCGTCCGGAACGATGAAGCCGCGGTCCGTCTCCAGCAGGCAGTCGCCGTGAAGCGCCATCAGCGCAACCAGTACCGGCGCGGGGCTTTGTGCAAAGTGCACGGCCAGCGCCTCCAGCAATTCCTTTTTCCCGACGACCTCGTCCGGCGCCGCTCTTGCCGGCGCGAGCCAACTCAGCCGCGGCAGGATTGCGTAATGCTCGCCCGGCAGGAAGGCGGCCTTGCTCAGTGCGCGCCAGAACCCGCGGCAATGCGCGCTCGCCACGCCCTGCGGAAGCACCGGCGCCGGCGTCTCACCCTGGTAGAACAGCCATCCCTTTACCAGGGCCTGCGCTGCGAAAACCGGTCTTGCCAGTTGAGCCTGGGCTGCCGGATGCAGGTGCAGCGTCAATTGCCGGTCCATCATCTTGCGCACCTTCGCCCCCAGCGTGTCGGCAAGATTCGGCCCGACAAAATAATCCGCATGGTGGCCGTGCCCGCCTGACTCGAGCAGGTAGAGCTTGGTCGCGAATTCCCAGTGCACCAGGCCCTGCTCGCCATGCAGCAGGAAATCGAATTCGCCTATCGTTTCCTTCCTGTCATTGCGGATCTGGACGCCATGCGCATAGAGCAGCTTGTTGTGCTCCAGGTAATACGCCATCAGCTTTTCGGCATAGCGGCCGAGTCGGGTAAACGGCTGGAGCGCGAGGTAGGCATGCAATTGCTGCGGCTCGCGGTCCAACGCCGCGAGCCAGCCGAGGGTTTCCGCATCGGCGGGCCCGAGGCTGGCGATCCTGCCCTGCCACGCTGAAGCGGCGTGGTCGAGCAGATCGGGGGCATCCAAGAGCCACGCCAGCGTGCGCACGTGCGGGTCGTGCAGGAAATCCCAGCGCTCGTGGAACTGCTGCTGATGCGTGAGCGCGGGCTCAGGCGCTTGCATATGCCGACGTCGCCAGGCACAGGTCCGCCCATGCCTTGCGCTTGTCGGCCATGTTGCGCAGCAGGTAAGCCGGATGGTAGGTCACCACCAGCGGCAATCCGGCGTAACGGTGGACAGTCCCGCGCAGCGAGGACACCGGGGTGTCGTGACCGAGTTCGAGCAGCGAGACAGCGGCGGTCTTGCCGAGCGCCACCAGCACGGTCGGCTGGATCAGCGCGATCTGGCGCTGCAGGTAAGGCAGGCAGGCGGCTGCTTCTTCCGGCGTCGGCGGACGGTCCCGCCCGGTGTCGTCGGTGGGACGGCATTTAACGATATTGGCGATGTAGGCATTCTCGCCGCGCTTCAAGCCGATCGCCCGCAGCATGTTGTCGAGCAGCTTGCCGGCCGGTCCGACAAAAGGCTCGCCGCTCAGGTCCTCGTTGCGGCCGGGGCCTTCGCCGATGAACAGCCATTTTGCCTTTTCGTCGCCGACGCCGAACACGGTCTTGGTGCGTCCGTTGCACAGACCGCATTTCACGCAGCCGGCCACCGTGGACTTCAGCCGCATCCAGTCCATGCCGGCGACATCGTCGGCCGGCGGCGCCTCGGGGACGACCGGCGCAAACGGCTCCGCCACGGCGATCGTGGCAGGCGCAGGCACGGGCTCGGCTTCGGCCGCAGCTGCAGCTGCAGCGACCGCGACCGGCGCGGCCGGCTCCGCTAGCGGCATCCCGCGGCGGCGCCAGAGCGGACCGATACCCATTTCATCCAGAAATACGGCGCTGCGTCCGGCGTTCATAAATGGAACCTCATCACGATCGCATCCTCGCGCGTATTGCCGGCCGCCGGGTAATACCCCTTGCGCACGCCGATCTGTTCAAAGCCGTACTTCCGGTACACGCTGAGCGCACGCAGGTTCGACGGCCGTACTTCGAGCAGGATCGAAGCCATGCCCTTGTCGCGCGCGACCTCGACCACTTTGTCCAGCTGCATGCGGCCAACCCCTTGGCCGTGCAGATCGCGGCGCACGCTGATATTGAGCAGATGCGCTTCATCGACTGCCAGCATCAGCAGGAAGTAGCCGGAGAGCGCGCCGTCCGGCTCGCGCAAGGTCCAGGTTTCGTAGCCACTGTACAGGGAGTCGAGGAAATTGCCACGTGTCCAGGGGTGTGGGTAGACGTCGGTCTCAATGGCAAGCACCTCGGGCAGATCGGACACCTGCATCCGCGCAAAGCGCAGCGACGATAGTGCCGGCGAGCTCGCCGCGATCTTGTAGATGGCGCTCATGCCGCCACCTTTGCCTGCCGCTCGCGCGTGGTCAGCGCCACCTTGTTGCGCAGGTAGATCGGCTGCGCGTCGCGCGCCGCGACTTGGCGGCCGGCGGCGTACTCGCGCGCCGCGAGCTGCGCCACCTGCGCTGCATGCGGCTGTACCTCGGGCAGCATCTTCGACAGCGGCAGCGCAGCGAAGGCCAGCGCATAAGCTGTCAAACCGTTGCCGCAGGCAACCGGTGAACCGCTGGCCGCCACGGCCGACGGCACGGATAACGACGGCGCGGTCACGACCTGCCATCCGTCGTCGAAACGATATTGCGCCCAGTACACCTCTTCCATCCGCGCATCGAGCAGCACCAGCACATCGTCGGCGCCGCAGGCTTCGCGGCATGCCTGCGCCATCGCAAGCAGGGTCACCACCGGCACCACCGGCAGATCGGCGCCATATGCCAGTCCCTGCGCCACCCCGCAGGCGGTGCGCACGCCGGTGAACGAACCCGGGCCGGCGCCGAAGGCGATGGCGTCGCACCGGGAGAGCGTCAGGCCGGCCTGTGCCAGCACGCTTTGCGTCATCGGCAACACAGTCTGGGAATGGGTTTGCACACCGGAGGCTTCATGCGATATCAGTTGCCCATTGTGCAACAGAGCGACGGACGCCAGTTCGGAAGATGTTTCAATGGCAAGAATGGTAGGCATGCCTGTATTTTACCGTGACAGGCACCCTAAATTGCGCTGCGTCGCCGCCGTAAACAGGGGGAACAGCAGCGGAGGATTTCATGGAAGTCAAAACCATCGCCAATCTGGCAACAACTATTGCGACAACGGCAACCAACCAGGCGGTCGGCGTCGCCGTCCTGAAGAAAGCCATGGACGTGCAGGCCAGCAGCGCGGCGGCGATGCTGGAAGCGCTGCCGCCCGCTACCGGCGTGAACAACCCGCCGCATCTCGGCCAGAACATCGACATCACCGCCTGAGATTCAGGGCGGATCCGGCCGCGTCCGCCCGCCGCGGCCAAGCAGCGCCGCGTGCCATCCCTTACAATACGTCCTCCTCGACTCGCGGCATCGCCATGTCCTCCAACGGCATTACCCTCGAAAACCATAATCGTCCCCGGCTGGCCGAGTGGCTGGAGCAGGACGCATGGGTGGTCGCCTGCCTGTGCGCGGCGTGGTGCGACACCTGCCGCGGCTATCGCGCCGGCTTCGACCAGCTCGCCACGCGGCATCCGGACAAGCGCTTCGTGTGGATCGATATCGAAGACCAGGCCGACTTCATCGGCGATATCGATGTCGAGAACTTTCCCACCCTGCTGGCCCAGCACGGCGACACGGTCGCCTTTTTCGGCACGGTATTGCCGGACCCGAAGCTGGCCGACCGTCTGATCGCGTCGCTGGCGGAAAAGACCACCGCGGAATTGCGCGCGGAAGCCGAAGCATCGCCGGAACGCCGTGAATGGCAGCGCGTGTGCAACCTGCGCACGCGGCTGCGGGAAACCGCGGACTAGCGGCCTGAGCCACTAAGCCAGGCGCAGCGGCAGGCTGCGCAGCCGCTTGCCGGTCAGCGCGAACACTGCATTGGCGACAGCCGGCGCGACCGGCGGCGTGCCCGGTTCGCCGACGCCTTCCGGCGGTTCCGCGCTCGCAATCACCACCGTTTCGACCATTGGCGCCTGGTTCATCCGGAGCACCGGGTAGTCGTTGAAGTTCTGCTGCTGCACCCTGCCGTCCTTGAGCGTGATCTCGCCGAACAGCGCGGCGCTCAGGCCGAACACCACACCGGACTCCATCTGCTGCGCGATGATGTTCGGATTGACGGCAATGCCGCAGTCGATCGCGCATGTCACCTTGTGCACCCGGATCTGGCCGCCTTCGACCGACACTTCGGCAACCTGCGCGACGATGGAGCCGAAAGAGCGGTGCAGCGCGACACCGTGCGCCCTTCCCCTGCCCGGCCGTCCCGCCTTCGCGACCGCCGCGTCGAGCACCGCGAGGTGGCGCGGATGCGTTTTCAGCAGGCCGCGCCGGAATGCGACCGGTTCCTTGCCGGCCTCATGCGCCAGTTCATCGATGAAGCTTTCCTTGAAAAATGCATTGTGCGAATGGCCGACCGAGCGCCAGTAGCCGATCGGCACCGGCGTCGGTACCGTGACATGCGCAATCTTCTGGTGCGCGAATTCATAGGGCATGTCGAACGCGCCTTCGGCGGTGGTCTTGTCCGGGCCCGCCCCCATCAGTCCGAAGGTGCGCTCCATCACCTGATGCGTGATCGCGCCGGATGCCAGCCGGTTGTCGTACATGACCACGTTGCCGTCCGCATCCAGCGCCGCCGAAAACCGCCCCAGTGCCGCCGGCCGGTAAAAGTCGTGTGCCGTGTCGTCTTCCCGGCTCCAGATCACCTGCACCGGCGCGCCGCCCGCCTGTGCCGCGATCGCCACCCCCTGCGCGATCATGTCGACCTCCAGCCTGCGGCCGAAACCGCCGCCGATGTAGGTCACGTTGAGGCTGACATCCTCCGCCTTGACCTTGGCCACGCGGGCGGCGGTATCGACGGCCAGGCTTGGCACCTGCGTCGCCGACCAAAGGATGACCTTGCCATCCCTGACCTGCGCGGTGCAGTTGACCGGCTCCATGGTCGCATGCGCCAGGAAGGGAGCGCTGTACTCCGCCTTGAGATGCTTCACTGCGCTCGACGCATCCGGCTGGCCCGCTTCGTGATAGACAAAGCCGGAATTGCCATCGAGGCGGGCCGCGAGTTCCTTGAACACCGCGTCGCTCGACAGCCTGGCGTTCGGGCCCTCATTCCAGGAAACCGGCAGCGCGGCGGCCGCCTGCTTCGCCTGCCACCAGGATGTCGCGATGACCGCGATACCGGCCATCCCCGGCGCCGCACCCGAAAAATCGACGACCCGCAGCACCCCGGGCATATCCTTGACCGCCGCGGCGTCGCACGCCTGCACGCTGCCGCCGAACACCGGGCACATCTTCACCGCCGCATACACCAGCCCCTCCGGCCGCGGGTCGAGGCCGAACACGGCCGTCCCGTCGACCTTGGTGCGCGCGTCGCGGCGCGGCTGCGCGGTGCCGATCAGCTTGAATTCCTTCGGGTCCTTCAGGCGGATGCCGGAGGGCGTGCTGCCCGCCGCCTTCGCGGCCAGCGTGCCATAGCTTGCGCTGTTGCCGGCCGGATGGCGCACCACGCCGTTGTCGGTGACGCATTCCGACGCGGCCACGCCCCATTCCCTTGCCGCCGCCGCGACCAGCATCGCGCGCGCGGTGGCGCCGGCTTCGCGCAGCGGGCCCCAGGTATCCTTGACCGAGGAAGAGCCGCCGGTGATCATCAGCCCGAGTTCACGCGCGGCCTTGCCGGTAAACCAGACGGCCGCCTCCTTGAAAGTGCCGGCGCCATCCGGATGAAACGGCAGGCCGTCCTGCAGCACGGCGACATTGCCGTAGATCTTGTCTATCGGCGCACGCTCGATCCTTATCGCGGATAGCGGCACATCCAGCTCTTCGGCGACCAGCATAGGCAAGGCGGTGTAGACGCCCTGGCCCATCTCGCATTGCGGCATCGCCACCGTCACCGTGCCGTCGCCGGCCATCTTGATCCAGCCGTTCAGGCGCACTTCGCCGTCCTCGGCGGGAAGCGGATTGGTAGCGTGCAAGCGCTGGCGAGGCGGCATCACGCCCCAGCCGACGATCAGCGCCCCGGCCACGCCCAGCCCTCCCAGCAAAAAACGGCGGCGGGATTTCCGTTTTGATTCGGTTACCTGCATGCAGTCTCCGTATATTGTTTTGCAATGTTTATGGCATGCTACGCGAAACCTTGCCCGCCGATGCTGGCGCGACATCGAGGGTTTCCTCTATAAATTCCGCCAATAAACATGACAGAAAATTTTTTCCAATCCTTCATCATCCTGCTGCTGGTTACCGATCCCTTCGGTAACGTGCCTTTGTTCGTCAGTGCCCTGTCCAACGTGCCCGCCGAGCGGCGCGGGCGCGTGATCGTGCGCGAATGCGCGATTGCCTTCCTGATCCTGCTGATCTTCATGTTCTTCGGCCGCCATTTCCTGGCGGCGCTGCAGTTGAGCGATATCGCGCTGCGCATCGGCGGCGGCGTAATCCTGTTCCTGATCGCGTTGCGGATGGTCTTCCCGCAGCCCGGCGGCGTCTTCGGCGACGGTGAAACCGGCCAGGAACCCTTCATCGTTCCGCTCGCCGTGCCCGCGCTCGCGGGGCCGTCGGCGCTGGTGACGGTGCTGCTGTTCTCATCCGGCACCGCGAGGGAAGCGGTGCTGCACGTCGCGGTGCTTTCGGTCGTCGCGACCGTGTGGCTGATCGTATTGCTGGGGGCCGAACGGATGCAGCGGGTGCTCGGCACCCGCGTGATGACGGCGTTCGAGCGCCTGATGGGCCTGATCCTGACGGCAATGGCAGTGGAAATGCTGCTCGCCGGGATACGCGCCTACGTGAAATCCCTCTGACCTCCCACGCGCCGGTGCCCTTCCGGCGCAAGGTTCTTTCTCCCCCCCTGCCCCTGCTTTGCCCCGCAGCAGCCGGAGTCGACACGACCCCGGCTCCGGCAAATTGTTTGCAAAATATCAATATCGAGTGTCGGCTTAGCAATAATATTGCCATTTCGACACGCACCGCCCTTTTATTTGTTTAACTT